>FTEY01000550.1_pt1 | contig 13402 bp, 10 predicted proteins | sample 1640321 | NCBI WGS metagenome assembly FTEY01 (sample SAMEA3914816, study PRJEB12502) | metagenome | biome: forest; material: soil | place: USA | collected 2011-09-16 | depth 0.3 m
GTAGATCTGCCACCCCACCGCGACGTTGAGCATTTGCCAGCAGATCGTTGCGCAGAAGCGGGCGGCTGCGTAGGCCGCGAAGTCGCGGTAGCGCAGGGCTACAAGAGGATTGGCCATGAGTGACGCCAAGCTTATCGAAGCTCGCGGCGCTTTGGGTGATGACGACGCGCCTACCGGTGAGGCCGAACCCCGCCCCCGGGCGAGACCCGCAGCGAACGCAAAAGGCCGTTCAGCACATCCGGCTCCACGGGCTTCACCAGAAACTCGTCGAACCCCGCGCTCGCCGCCCGCACGCGATCTGCGGGCTGACCGTACCCGGTGAGCGCGATGATCGCCGGCGTCCTGCCGACCGGCAGCTCCCTCAGGCGCTTGGCGACGTGGTACCCATCCATTTCCGGCAGGCCGATGTCGAGCAGTACGACATCGGGCTTCAAAGATGCGACGGCATCGAGAGCTGCTTGTGCGCTGTGGACGCTGTGCGCGTCGAAACCATCCAGAGAAAGCAACATGGCCGTGCTGTCCGCGGCATCGACGTTGTCGTCGACCACCAGCACGCGCATCGACGCAGTGGTGTCACCGGTTGCGACGCCCCCCCCCTCCTCGCGTTCGCCTGCCGCAGGCTCACGTGTTTCAGGCTCCCCTCTCGCTGGCGCAGCGTCCTCTATCGTCTCGGGGGCGGCGGGCATCTCCTGATACGGATCGAGCGCCGGGAGCTTGACGACGAACTCCGCCCCCTTCCCCAGCCCCTCGCTGTACACCTCCACGCTGCCACCGTGCATCTCCACAAGTTGTTTGACGAGCGTGAGGCCGATTCCCAGCCCGCCTTGTGAGCGATCCAACGTGCGCTCGGCCTGAGTGAACAGCTCAAATACGTGCGTAAGCAGCGAAGGGGCGATGCCCGCACCGGTGTCCTTTACGCGCACGACGACCTGAGATCGAACCTGACTGGCTTCGACCCAGATGTCTCCCCCGTCCTCGGTGTATTTGGCAGCGTTGTTCAGAAGATTCGCGATCACCTGAGCCAGACGCGTGAGGTCCCCCTGGAGTCGCAGCGGCTGTGTCGGCAATTGCACGTGCAAGCGGTGCTGCCGCGAGCGAATCAGCGGACGACTGGTTTCGACGGCATGCCGCACGACATCCGCGACATCGATCGCATCCTTCTGCAGGACAATCTGCCCCCGAACCATCCGGGAGACATCCAGCAAATCGTCCACCAACCTGACCAGGTGGCGCGTCTGCCGCTCGATAACCCTGCGTGCCCAATCCAACTCCGCCCCGCCATCGTGGTCGCGCAGAATCTGCACCGCGCTGCGAATCGGTGCGAGCGGATTGCGCAGCTCGTGACTCAACATCGCGAGAAACTCATCCTTACGCCGGTTCATCTCGCGCAACGCGTCCTCGACGGACCGGTCGGCCCGGGCCTTCTCGAACGGCGGCCACACGACGTCCGCGACTCTCTGCACCAACTCGATTTCGGAGAGACCCCAGTCCCGGGGGACTGCCTCGACGACCGACAGCACGGCCACGAGCGACCCGCCCTGCAGGAGGGGCGCCGACACGAAGGCACCGACTCCATCCAATCCGAACCAGCGGTCACACAGCGAGGCGACCTGCCCTTCGGTGCGTACGTCGCGGACCGCTGTAACCAGTCCTTGGCGAGCCCGCATCGCCAACTCTCGGAATGGCCCCAGCGGCAGGCTCGCGACCTCGATCTGCGACCGATCCGTGTCGCGATTGCGCAGCATGATGGCCTCGCCTGCCGGCTCGTCGAGTTCGACGAGAGTCACCAGTGGAGCATTCAGACGCTCTCGCAGGCGGAACATGGCTGCGCACACCAGCTCCTGGGGATCTCGCATGAGCGCCAGTTCGGTCGCCAGTGCCAACAGGAATGCCGCCCGGTCGTTGGCCTCGCGCACCTCATGAATGTTCGTTGACGTCCCCATCCATCTGGACACGCGCCCCCCAGCGTCCAGCATGGGCTGAGCCCGAACGAGGTGCCAACGATAGTCACCGTCACGACGACGGAGGCGGACTTCCAGGTTGATTGGGGTCAGGGTCCGCAGTGCTTCGGCCCACACGGCCCTTGCGCGAGCCGCATCCTCCGGGTGGATACAGGGGTCGGACGGGAATGGGTGTGAAGCAACGTCGGTCTGTGGGGTCTCCGTCCCAGCACCCTCCGTGCGCACGCACGCCTTCAAGCCGGCGGCCCACTTCTCCCCAAAGTATTCCCAGCCCTGGGCATTCAGATAGTCCAACGACCCATCCGGGCTGCAAATCCAAACCAGATGCGGCAAGGCGTCCGCCAGCAGGCGGAATTCCGCCTCACCGGCACCACTGCCAGGCAAGGAGCGGGGCCTTCCCCCAGAGGCGAACTCGTCGGGGCCTTGAACGTCGCTTCCCATAGAATGCAGTCTTGTTCATCATCCTTCGCTTGCAGGGCCTCGGGCCTTCGCAAGAAAGTGTTAACCCACCATGAAAAGAAGAAGCAAATCATGTGCCGGTAAGATCGCAGGCTTGGCGTTGGCCTGGACGTCGACGCTGGCGTTCGGTCTTTTGAGTGGCTGTGTCACATCGCCACCCGTTCCGAGTGTTGCGCTCGCTCCGACTCAGGCGGACATGTCATTCGCGACGATCAGCGACCGTTATTTTCAAGAGATGTTGCCGTTGACTCCCGTCACGGCAACGCAGTTCGGTGAGCATCGATACGACGGCGGTCTCGATGACGTCAGCGCGGCAGGAGAAGCCAAACGCACGGCGTTGGCGCGCGACCTGCTTTCACAACTGGATGCTCTCGAGCGAGCGCAGTTATCCCGTGCGCATCAGGTCGACGCCCGCCTTCTGACCAACGAGCTGCAGTACGTCCTTTGGCAGAGCGAGCAGCTGCAGGAATGGCGGTGGAATCCTCTGCTGTATACGGAGTTGGCCGGCAACAGTATCTATTTGCTGATGGCCCGCGATTTCGCGCCGCTGCCGGACCGACTGCGCAACGTGTCGGCACGCCTCGGCGAGTTGCCACGCCTGCTCTCGCAGGTGCGTGAAGTACTCGATCCACTTCGTGTTCCCCGCATCCATGCGGAGACGGCCGTCAAACAGAACACCGGCATCCTCGATCTCATCGATCAGGTGGTCGTGCCGCAACTGAGTGCTCTGCCCGAAGCGGATCAGCAACAACTGAAATCAGTGATCGCCAAAGCGCGCACCGCCGTCACCCAGCATCAGCTCTGGTTGGAGAAGCGGCTTTTGCCCGCCGCCCGCGGCGACTTCCGGCTCGGCGCCGTGCTCTACGACCAGAAGCTGCACTTCGCACTGCTCTCGTCGCTCTCGCGGCAGGACATTCGTACGCGGGCGTTGGACGAAATTGCCCGCACACGCACGCAAATGTACGCGCAGGCACGCCTCGCGTTGACCGGCCGTCCCGCAGCCCCACCCCTGCCTGACAGTCCGACCCCGGATGAGCAGCAGACGGCGATCGCCGCAGCGCTCGAACTCGCCTACGCGCAACGTCCCGAGCGCGGTGCGCTGTTCGACACCGTGCGCTCCGAATTTGCAAAGGCCTATGATTTCCTGCGCTCCGCCGACTTCGTGACGCTGTACGACGACCCGATCGCCATCGTTCCGATCCCGAAATACCAACAGGGTGTCGCAGTCGCCTACTGCGATCCGCCCGGAGTGCTGGACAGGGGCCAGAAGACCTTCTTCTCCATCTCGCCGATTCCGGAGGACTGGAGTCAGGCGCAGTCGGACTCGTTCCTGCGCGAATACAACCTGCGCTCGATCGACAATCTCGTCAGCCACGAGGCTCTGCCGGGACACTATGTCCAGTACACGCACGGCAACCGCTACGACTCTCCTTTGCGCGCGGTGCTGAAGTCGGGAACGTTCGAGGAAGGGTGGGCGGTATACGCCGAGCGGCTCATGGTGGAACAAGGCTTCCGGGCCGGCGACCCTTTGATGAAACTCGTTCAGCTGAAGTGGTACCTGCGCACCGTCGCCAACGCGATCCTGGATCAAGCCGTTCATGTCGACGGCATGTCCCGCGAGGACGCCATGAAGCTGATGATTCACGACACTTTTCAGGAAGAGCGCGAGGCCGCGGGAAAGTGGGTCCGGGCCCAGCTGACCGCCACCCAGCTCTCGACCTATTTCGTCGGCGTCCAGGAACACCTGGCGCTCCGTGAGGAAGCACGCAAGCGCTGGGGCAAGACCTTCACCCTCAAGCGGTACCACGATGCCGTCCTGGGATACGGCATGCCGCCCGTGTCTTACATCCGCGAGCTGATGTTCGAACTGCCAATCAACTGACGGTCGGAGGCAAGAGCCACACCGTTTGCGCCCGCAGGGCTTGACTTGCAGGCCCGCCGCCGCGCAGGCTTCGCTCCGCTTGAGGAACCGGGAAGTCTGGTGCGGAGAGATCCAAGGCCAGCGCTGCCCCCGCAACGGTAACCGAGAACAAAGCGAGTCAGAGGCCACTGCGTCCTTGAACGGCGTGGGAAGGCGACTCGCCCGGAGTGACGAACTCCACTCGGCAGCCCGGAGACCGGCCCCGAGCACAAAACCGAGGTGTCGCGAGGGGCGACTTCAGGTCGCCGGCATTCGCGCCAGTCTCGCGGCGCGCCGCGCCCAGCTCCCCCACACGACCCTCCGGCACGGGTGTGTGCATATCTGGGAGCTCGAAGAATCCATGAATACCGTTTTCGCGGTGCGCCGCGCCATGCGAGGTGCGTTCATCGCCAGCCTCGTCTCACTGTCAACCCTCTCGCAGGCCGCGGAGGATCCTGACGTCCTCGTCACCGCTTCGCGCGTCCCGGAGACGACGCAGGACACTCTGTGGTCCTCGACGGTTCTCACACGACAGGACATTCAGGCGCGTCAGGCACAGTCGGTTGAAGACTTGTTGGCGGACCAGGCGGGAGTCAGCACCGACAATGCCGGAGGCCTCGGCAAAGTCAGCTCCATCTTTCTGCGCGGGACCAACGCCGACCAGACTCTGGTGTTGATCGACGGCGTCCGCGTCGCCTCTGCGACGGCCGGAACGGCGCCCATAGAGCTCATCCCGATGGATCAGATCGATCGCATCGAGATCGTGCGCGGCCCGCGCTCCACGTTGTACGGATCGGATGCCATGGGAGGCGTCGTTCAGATCTTTACCCGCCGCGCCGGGGATCCGGGGATGACGTTCGGCAGCAGCGTGACGGGTGGCAGTCACTCCACGTGGGACGTCACCGGGAATCTGCAGGCCCGCGGCGAACAGGCGTGGGTAAACCTCGGCGCCGAGAATCTCACGACGCAAGGAATCAACGCGTGTTTGCCCGGCGCGGCACTCGCGGGTGCGGGCTGCTTCACCACCGAGCCGGATCTTGACGGTTATCGCAGCCATTCCGGCTCTGTTGGCGCCGGCATCAAGCTGTCGGACCAACTGAGTCTCGAGGGCCACATGCTGACCTCCACAGGTCAGACCTACTTCGATGGCGATTTCGGCAACCGCGAGGTCTTCAGCGAGCAGGTTTACTCGCTCAAGCTCGACGACGCTCTCACTGATACGTGGCATCTGCGCGTCGCGGCCGGACGTAACAACGACGTCGAGAAGAACTTCGAGAACCTGGACCCCGCGGGGAACTTCGATACCACCCGAAACACCGCCAGCGCGCAGGTCGATGGCTGGCTGATCGGCAACGGCTCCGGAGGTGCTCCCGGTTTGCGACTCATCGGCGGAGTCGACTACCAACAGGACCGGGTCGGCGGCGATACCGCCTACGTGGATAACTCGCGCTGGACGAAGGGAGTCTTCAGCGAGCTGCGCGGCGAGCTGCGTGACTGGTCGGGCCTGATCGGCGCTCGCTACGAGAAGAATGAGCAGTTCGGCAACCACGTGACTGGCGATGCGGGGCTGGCTCGCCGCATCAACGATCATTTGCGACTAACGGCGACTTGGGGCACGGCGTTCCACACCCCTACGTTCAATGATCTGTACTACCCCGGATTCGGTAATCCCACCCTCGATCCGGAGAAATCCCGGTCGTTCGAAGTGGGCGCGGACGGTTCGGCAGGACACCTGCACTGGTCAGTGCATGCCTACGAGACACGCGTCGACAACCTCATCGCCTTCGATTCAACCACTTTTCTGCCCCAGAACATCGATCGGGCCCGTGTCCGCGGCGCCGAGCTGCAAGCCGACTGGCGCAACCAGGACTGGAAGGTGGGTGGCCAGCTCACCCGCCTGGATCCGTTGAGCCTCGGAACCGGTGGCGCCACGGACCTGCAACTTCCGCGGCGCCCGAAAGAAAGTGGCTCGCTCGAGGTGCGCAGGCTGTTCCCGACCGCCTCGGTCGGAACCGTGGTGCGGTGGGAAGGACGGCGCTTCGATGATCTGGCCAATACGGCGCCGCTCGGGGGCTATTACACTGTCGACCTCGTGGGCGAATGGCAGATCGTGCACGACTGGCAGATCCAGGCGGGACTCGACAATCTGCTCGACCGCGATTATCAGACGGCGGCCTTTTTCGCTCAGGACGGCTTCCATTTCAGCCTGAGCGTGCGTTATCAACCGACCCGCAAGTAAGTGCGTAGGCAGACGACCTCATGAGCCGACAGCCAACCGAGCAACCAGGTAAACGCCCCGTGCCCGATGAGCGAGCGGAGAACGCCGCGCGGGCACGACAGCGTGAGCTGACCAAGCCTCCCGGCTCTCTGGGGCGTCTCGAGGACCTGGCCTGCTGGTTTGCGGGTCGTCTGAGCCGACCCATTCCCGACATGCCGCGCTCCGAAATCTTCGTGTTCGCGGCGGATCACGGCGTCGCGGCACAGGGTGTCTCCGCCTTTCCGCAGGCTGTCACAGCCAGCATGTTGGCTAACTTCGCTCGGGGAGGCGCGGCAATCAACGTACTGGCCAGGCTCCACGACTGCCGGATCGAGGTGGTCGACGTAGGGGTAGCCGCAGCGGAAGGACCACCCGCCGGCATCCGGAATGAGCGCATTCGGCCCGGGACACGCGATCTGACACAGACCGCCGCTTTGAATCTCGGTGAGGTCGCGGCGGCGTTGGAGGTTGGTAGAAAATGCGCGCGTGAAGCACTCAGGCGCGGCGCCGGATTGCTGATTGCCGGTGACATGGGCATTGCCAACACGACCGCCGCGGCCTGCCTGATCAGCGCTTTGACGGGCACCGCGCCCGCCTCGGTGGTCGGACGAGGAACGGGAGTCGACGATGCCGGCCTTGCACGCAAGCTTGCGGCCGTCAACAAGGGACTGGCGAGACTCGCACGGTTCTCGGCGGAGGGCATCGGCTCGCAGCGGGCCCTGCGCACGCTGGCGGAGCTGGGCGGGCTCGAGATCGCCGCGATGGCCGGTTTCTACCTCGAAGGCGCCCGCAATGCGGTGCCGTTGCTTCTGGATGGCTATATCTCCTCCGCCGCGGCGCTCTGCGCAGTAGCGATCGAGCCGGCGACCCAACAGTGGATGTTGGCTTCGCACAAGTCCGCCGAGCCCGGCCATGCCATCGCGCTGACCGCCTTGGGGCTGACAGCCCTGGTCGACCTCGGAATGCGACTCGGCGAGGGAACCGGTGCGGTACTGTCGCTGCCCTTGATCCGGGCGGCCTTGGCATTGCACAGACAGATGGCGACCTTCAGCGAAGCCGGCGTACCCGACAAGACCTGAGCGAATGAGTCTGCGCAGCCTGCGTCTGGCCGTTCAATTTCTCACGCGGCTGCCTGTCCAGAACGTCGAAGACTTTTCTCCCGCAGAGCTGTCGAGCGCCGGCGTCTGGTTTCCTTTCGTCGGCGTCATCGTGGGAGCGATCGTTGCCCTGCCGCTAGCACTGCTCGCGCGCCACTACGACAGCGGGGTCCTGCCGGCGTCTCTTGCCGTCCTGCTGTGGGTGTGGGTGACCGGTGCACTCCATCTCGACGGCGTGGGTGACCTCGCCGATGCTCTAGCGGCATCACACCGTGACCCGAAGCGCTTCTTGGAAGTCCTCTCCGACCCGCACCTTGGGACATTTGGAGTCGTCAGCATCGTGCTGGCGATCCTGCTCAAGACGGCGGCGTTGGTCTCTGTACAGACGAATGTGTTGCTCGGCGGGACCACTTTGTACGGATTGCCGCTGATCGCGGCGTGGGCGCGGCTCGGCCCGCTGGCGTGGAGCCGCTGGCTGCGACCCCTCAAGCCGGGCCACGGCGCGACCCTCGGTGCGCCGATCCCTGACAACAGTGAGCGCTTCAGCTGGAGTTCCGGCATCGGTGCGATCGTCTTTTGGACACTGCTGCTCCTGGCCGCCAGCGCTTGGATTGCGCCGGTACTTTGCGCAGCGCCAATAGTTCTCCTGGGGTGGGGCTTCTGGCTCTACCGCCGCGTCGGCGGCATGACCGGCGATTGCCTTGGCGCGGGCGTGGAAGTCACCGAAATCACGCTACTGCTTGCCCTCTCAGCTACCGGGTTTCAGGCGTAGCGGGAGCCCCGCCGCGACCAGAAACACCTCGTCGCAGACCGCTGCCACGGCCTGATTCATCCAGCCGTGCTCATCGCCGAACAGCCGCGCAGCCGCATTGTCGGGGACGATTCCGCAACCCACCTCATTGGTGACCAGGATGACGTCACCGCGGAAGTCGCGCAGGGCAGCGATGAAGGCGTCGCGCTCCTGGCGCCATCCGGCCAGATCGGCCGTTGCGCCCGCCGGGGCCCTGCAGGCTGCGAGTCCCTGCAGGCTGCGAGGCCACAGGCAATTCGCCACCCACAGCGTCAAACAATCAATCAGCCACACAGGCTGCCCGTTCACGGCCGCCCCAGCCGGCCCGCGCGGCTCCTCGCCCGCTGCCAGCACCTGCGCCAGATGGACCGGCTCCTCCCGGGTCCTCCAATGAGCCGGTCGCTCGCGACGATGCGCGGCGATCCGCTCAGCCATTTCTGAGTCACTCGCGTTGCCGGTCACGACGCAGCAGACATCGTTCGCTCGCTCACCCGCCCACCGCGCAGCCAACGAGCTCTTGCCGGACCGCGCGCCGCCGATGAGGAGTGTCCTCATTTCAACGACTGCTCGAACTCGAGAATGTGCCGCGCGACCGTCTGCGGATCCTCGAAATGCATCAGGTGACCGACATCCGGGATGTCGACGATGCGCACGCCGGGAAAATGCGCACGTACGTACTCGGGAGACGCATCGGTCCCCAGCCGGGGCATCAGGGCAGACTGTGCGCCCATGAGCAGCAGCATCGGGATCTGAATACGCGCCCAACACGCCTCAGCCTCGTCACGCCGGTACGACACCGGATTGACGACACGGTGTTGCGGATCGAACGAGAGAGTGATGCCCGGACCACCGGTGCCGGTAATCCACGCCTGCGCCACGAAATCGGCGTTGGCCCGGGACAAGCGCCCATTGCGCTTCAGCAGCACCGCGACAAGCTGCTCGACGTCCGCATAAGGAGTGCCGGCGGGCGGCGACTTCAGTTCGTGGAGCCATTGCTCGTAACGCTCGGGGGCCGCAGTCGCCTGCGTCCGCGGTAGCCCGATGCCCTCGAGATTCGCGAACCATTCCAGGCGCTGGGGGCGGATACCCGCATACATGCCGACGATGTTTGCACCCATGCTGTGCGCGATGACCCGCGCCGGCGCGTTTGGAACCAACGTGTCGAGCAGGCTCTCCAGGTCCGCGAAGTAGTCCGGATACCAATAGCCGCCACGAGCCCATTCGCTCGCACCAAAGCCGCGCCAGTCAGGCGCCACGCAGGTCCAGGAGTCCGGCAGGCAATCGACCAGGAACTGCCAGGTCGGCCCGCAATCCATGAAGCCGTGCAATAGCACGACGGGCGTGGCACTCGGCTCGCCCCACCACGTCAGCCGGTGCCGTAGGCCCCGAACCACCAACTCCTCGTGACGCGGCACACGCACGGGCCGATACATCTATAATCTCTCCCCGCCATGACCGACACGACCGAGGGTAACGAGCGGACCTGGGGAATGCTGGCTCACCTCGCAGCGTTCGCCGGCCTGATCCCGCTGCCCGTCGTGGGCACCGTACTGGGTCCCCTGTTGGTGTGGCTGGCCCAGCGCGAGCGCTCCGAGTTCGTGGCGGCGAATGCGAAAGAGGCCCTGAATTTCAACATCTCCGTGCTCATTACCGGCGCCGTCTGCACGCTGCTGGCATACATCTACATCGGCATTCTGCTGAACGTCGCGCTGTTCTTTTACTGGATCACCATGACCATCCTGGCGGGCATCCGTGCCGGCGAAGGCTGCCGCTACCACTACCCGTTCTCGCTCCGGCTGATCAAGTAAATTGGCCAAACGCGCTCCCGGCGCGTTTGGCCCGGACAGCACTCCGTCGTCCGCCGGCCCTGTTTCTACTATCGATCCAGGGCGTGGTTTTTGCCGGCTGCGCTGGCACTCACGCCCCCAGGAACATCTTGTACGCCGGGTTGTTGGTTTCCTCGACGTACGCGTAGTGCAGCTCGTTCAGGTGCTGCACGAAATCGCTGCGATCCGGGAGCGGCACCTGGATTCCCGCGAGCACCCGGCCATAGTCCGAGCCGTGATTGCGGTAGTGGAACAGGCTGATGTTCCAGTTGGAGCCCACGGCCTTCAGGAAGCGCATCAGCGCACCCGGGCGCTCCGGAAACTCGAAGCGGTACAGCACCTCGTGCTGAATGCCGCGCGCGTGCCCGCCAACCATATAACGCACGTGTAGCTTGGCCATCTCGTTATCGGTCATGTCCGTGACCGCGTAGCCGCCCGCACGCAGCTGCTGCACGACGGTGTTGCGCTCTTCGTTTCCCTGATGGAGTGCGAACCCGACGAAGATCTGTGCAGGGTGTTGGGTCTCGTAGCGGTAGTTGAACTCGGTCACGCTGCGGTTCCCGAGCACTTCGCAGAAGCGCAGGAAGCTCCCGGGCTCCTCCGGGATCATCACCGCGAGCAGCGCTTCGCGCTTGCCGCCGACATCCGCGCGCTCGGCGATGTGGCGCAGGCGATCGAAATTCATGTTGGCGCCGCTGTTGATCGCGACGAGGCGTTTACCCTTCCATCCCTCACGCGCGACGAACTTTTTGATGCCCGCGACCGCGAGAGCTCCGGCCGGCTCGACGATCGAGCGGGTGTCCTCGAAGACGTCCTGGATGGCCGCGCAGATCTCATCCGTATCGAGCAGCAGGATCTCGTCGACGTACTGCCGGCAGAGCGAAAAAGTCTCTTCCCCGACGCGCCGGACGGCCACACCGTCGGCAAAAATGCCCACGCGTTCGAGCGTGACTCGCTTGCCCGCGCGCAGCGACTCGTGCATCCCCGCCGCATCCTCCGGCTCGACTCCAATGATCCGGACGTTCGGATACAGATACTTCACGTAAACAGCGATGCCGGAGATCAATCCGCCGCCGCCCACGGGGACGAAGATCGCATCGAGGTGACCGGCGGTCTGCCGCAGGATCTCCACCCCGATCGTCCCCTGGCCCGCGATCACATCCGGATCGTCGAACGGGTGCACGAACACCAGGCTTCGCTCCCGCGCCAGCACCAACGCCCGCTCGAACGCGCTGTCGTAGTCATCTCCGTGGAGCACGACCTCGGCGCCCAGATCGACCACCGCCTGAATCTTGATTTGCGGCGTCGTCTGCGGCATCACGACCGTGGCCGGAATGCCGCGCTTGCGGGCAGCGAGCGCCACGCCCTGCGCATGGTTCCCGGCCGAAGAGCAGATCACCCCGCGCTTGGCGGTGACTTCGGAAAGATGGGCGATCCGGTTGTAGGCGCCCCGCAGCTTGAAGGAAAAGACGGCCTGCAGATCCTCGCGCTTCAGCAGAACCTGGTTGCCGAGCCGGCGCGATAGGCGTGGGGCGTCCTCGAGTGGCGACTCGATCGCCACGTCATATACGCGTGCCTTGAGGATCTTCTCGATGTACGGACTCGCCACAGACCCCTCGAACGCTTCGGGATAGGGAAGGCGGAGAGCTTAACCATTTTGGGGAGCGGGAGGCAGCGTCACGAATCTCAGTGGCGGCTGATTCGGAAACGTCCGCAGGAGAAGGGGCATGGCGACGTTGTAGACCGTAGTCCCGGCGCTGGTCTTGCCCTCCAGGGCGCCGTGGTGAGCGTGCCCGTGAAACACACATCGCACAGGGTACCGGTTCAGCGGCTCTTCGAGCCGGGATGAGCCGAGATAAGGAAAGATCTCGAGGGGCTCGCCCTCGACCGTGGCGCGAATCGGAGAGTAGTGCAGTAGCGCCACCCGCTCCTCAGTCCGCAACCGAGCCAGCGCCCCCTCGAGCTTCAGCGCCTCGTCCATGGCCTCCTGCACGAATCGCTTCACGGCAGGCTCGCCCCACGCCCCGAGCGTCGCCCGGCCAAAGCCGCCCGCGAACCCTTTCGCGCCCGCGATCCCGAGGCCCTGGACCTCCACGGCCTCCCCGTTGAGCACTTTCACGCCCGCATCTGTCAGGATCCGGGTGACCACTTCGGGCCGACCCGCCTCGTAGTCATGATTACCGAGCACCGCCACGATCGGTACGCGCACCGCAGCTTGGAGTTCAGCCGCCAGAATCCGCGCTTCGTCCTCCAGGCCGTAGTCGGTGAGATCGCCACACAACAACAGGACGTCCGCGCGCTCGTTGACCGATGCCAACAGCGGCTGCAGTTTTCCCTGCGAATCCTTCTTGACGTGCAGATCGCCGACGGCGGCCAGGCGCATAGCTTGCTTACAGTTTGGTGAATGCCTTCAACGGCGAGCTTTGGAGCAATCCGCATGCCCACCGGCGCAGGGACCGATAGCGCAACGTGCGACCCTGCCGCACGCGCAGTATACGTCCGAGCCATTTCCGCGCTAACGGACTGCAACGTGCCTTTCCTGGTCGGCGGGACGCATGCGTTGTGCCACTACACCGGCATGGCCCGCGACTCCAAGGACTTCGACATTTTCGTCCGGCGCGAGGATTTCGCCGCCGTGATGGACGTGTTGAAGCGCACCGGTTTCCAGACGCAGCTTACCTTCCCGCACTGGCTGGGCAAGGCGAGTTGTGCGGACGGATTCGTCGACGTGATCTTCAGCTCGGGCAATGGCATTTCGACGGTCGACGCTGCGTGGTTCGAGCACGCCAGTATCGGTGAGGCCTTCGGCCTGCCCGTGAAACTATCGCCGGCGGAAGAAATGATCTGGTCGAAGGCCTATGTCATGGAGCGCGAGCGCTTCGACGGTGCCGACGTCATGCACCTGTTGCTCGCCCGCGCGGGCGACCTGGATTGGGCGCGGCTGGTGCGGCGGTTCGGGACTCATTGGCGCGTGTTGTTGGCGCATCTGTGCCTGTTTGGATTCGTCTACCCTTCGGAGCGGCAGCGGATTCCGACCTGGATCCTTTCCGGACTGATGAGTCGGATGGATCACGAGACACGGATCGATTCCCCGCGCGCGCGGATCACCAAC
>FTEY01000545.1_pt1 | contig 13387 bp, 10 predicted proteins | sample 1640321 | NCBI WGS metagenome assembly FTEY01 (sample SAMEA3914816, study PRJEB12502) | metagenome | biome: forest; material: soil | place: USA | collected 2011-09-16 | depth 0.3 m
GAGCGCCGCGGCGCTCGTCGCAGATCCATCCTGTGATGCCGATGGAGAGGTCGAGTTCCAGATATCGCGCCAGCTGCGGTCCTGTGCCGGTGAAGCAATGTGCGACTCCACCTACGAGTGATGCGCGGTGCTCTTTGAGGATCGCCACGAAATCCTCATGAGCATCGCGTTCGTGCAGAAACACAGGCTTTCCGACGCGCGCCGCTACTTCAAGCTGCTTGTGAAACGCTGTGCGCTGAACGTCGCGGGGCGAGAAATCGCGAAAGTAGTCGAGACCGCATTCGCCTACCGCAACGACTTCGGGTTTTCTTGCCAGCTCTTCGAGTCGTGTCAGCGTGTCAGCCGTCACTTCCGTGGCATGGTGCGGATGCACTCCGGCTGTCGCGAAGAGTGACCCAGGGTCAGACTGCGAGATCTCGATCGCACGTTGGATGCTACCGAGGCTCGATCCGGTAATGACCATCTGAAGCACGCCGGCAGCCCGGGCTCGCTCTACGACCGCGTCACGATCGCTGTCATAACTGTCATGTGCGAGGTTGACGCCGATATCGATCAGCGGGCTTATGGTAGCGTTGAGCATTGTCGCCACCATTATACTGGCGCGATGGGTACTGGCCTTATGTCGCACTCGTTCACGCGCACCCTGGCGCGGGCACTGGCAGCCACGGCGTTCGTCAGCCTGCTCGTTGCAGGCCTGTCAGACGCGGTCGCGGCAGCAGCGGTGGCCTCTGATGATGCGGCGCATGCGGACTCGAAATGGCTGGATGTCGAGGGCCGCATCCAATATGGCTATTACACGGAGGATGCGCGCAGTCTTGAAGCGCTGGCCAATCAGCTCGCGACCGGCGGCGACGATTCAAATGCCATGAAGAGCTACTTCACTGCACTGGCCGACTACCGCATTACGCTACTCGCGTCCGCCCGTGATAAATCGCGTGCGCGCGAGTACGCCGAGAAGTGCGCTTCCAGCGCCGACAGGGCGGTCCAGGACAACAGCGACTTCCCGGACGGACTCGCCCTGCAGTCGGCCTGTCTCGCGCAGCTCGCAGAGCTGAGCACCCTGCGGGCGACGCTGGCCGGCCCCAAGAGCCGCTCGCAGATGGCCAAGGCGATGAAGCTAGCGACCCGCAATCCGCGCGTTTTGCTGCTCGATGCGGTCGGCGCCTATGAACGTGCGGCGAACGGAGTGGACAGGGACGCTGCGATTGGCAAACTCAAAAAGGCTGTCGCGGCCCTCGAGGCGGAGCGGCAGGAAGTGGTCCATGTGCCGGGATGGGGTCTCGCGGAAGCTTACGCGTACCTGGCGCGTGGCTACCTGGATCGGGGAGAGGCTGTTGCCGCACGGGATGCGTTGGAGCATGCGCTGTTGGCGGCTCCCGAGTACGCGCAGGCGCGCCGGATGATGAGTCAGATCACCTCCGGCTGAAGTCCTCCGCCGGGCCTCGCGGCCGGCAGGGCCTCGCAGCCCGCAGGGCTGTGCAGCCGGCAAGGGCCGATTCGACGGGGAGGGTTTTCGAATGAATGTTCCTCAGCCCACGAACCCTGCAGGTCCGGACCTGTTTGTGCGGGCGCTGTACATGCTGCTGTTCGCGTTGGTGTTGTGGGTGCTGTGTTGGACGATCTGGGTGAGCGCGGTGATTCAATTCGTCCTGCGCCTCGTCAACGCCAGACCCAACGCCGACCTGGCACGGCTGGGGGCCGTGCTGGGGCGCTATGCGCGACAGATCGTCGAGTTTCTGACCTTTGTGACGGAAACCGTGCCGTATCCGCTCAGCCCGTGGCCGAGCGAGTCGTAGGGAAAAAGGACGAGCGAGTCATAAGCAGGCGGCAAAAACCACGCTTTTTGCCGCCGGTAACGAAGCTGATGTCTGCAAAAGCGCCGCAGGCGACTTTTGCCCAATGGAGAGGGGGGACTAATGCCGCTGGATGACGACAAGAAGAAGCTGCTCGGCGAATTGCGCATCGACCGGGGGCAGCGCGAGGAGTACTCCGAGTCAGGAGGGGGCCGCGGTCGGTGGATCGTGGTCGCGATCGTCGTGCTGGTCCTGTTGGCTGGCGGCGGCGGCGCGGTCTGGTGGTACTTCACTCAGGGCAAGAAAGTCGAGATCGAGGAGGTCACCGCCGTCTCTCCGTCCTCCGATCCGGGCGCAACCGCGATTCTGCAAGCGACGGGCTATGTCACCGCCCGGCGCAAGGCGACCGTCTCGGCGCAGATGATCGGCACCCTGAAAGAAGTTCTCATAGAGGAGGGCGAGACCGTCAAGACGGGTCAGGTTCTGGCGCGCCTCGAGGATGACTTCCAGCGCGCGGGGCTGGCGCAGGCTGCGGCGCAACTCGCGGCCGCCAGAGCGTCGCTGGTGCAGTACCAGTCGCAGCTCGCCCAGGCGAAACGCGATCTGGTGCGCAACGACGACCTGGTCAAACGCAAGCTGGTTTCCGAGCAGGCTGAGGAAACCTCGCGCACGCAGGTCGAGACGTTGCAGGCACAGGTCGAGGCGCAGACGAAACAAGTGGAGCTGGGATTGGCCTCGCAACGCTCAGCGCAGGTGCAGTTGAACTACACGATTGTCCGCGCGCCCTTCACGGGGGTCATTACCGACAAGTCGGCCCAGGCCGGTGAGATCGTGTCGCCCAGCTCGGCAGGAGGTGGGTTCACGCGAACCGGCGTCGGGACCATCGTGGACATGGACTCCCTGGAAATCGAGGTCGACGTCAACGAGGCCTACATCAACAGGGTCGAGGCCAAGCAGCCGGCCAAGGCCACCCTGGATGCCTACCCGGACTGGCAGATCCCGGCGCACGTCATAGCTATTATCCCGACGGCCGATCGCAGCAAGGCGACCGTCAAGGTGCGCGTGGCGCTGGATCAGAAGGACTCCCGAATTCTGCCCGACATGGGCGTGCGGGTGTCGTTCGAGTCCCCGGGCAACGCGGGACAGCCCCCGCCGAAGGGCGTACTCATCCCCTCGAGTGCGATTGTCACGCGCGACAACAAGACAGTCGTGTTCGTTGTTGACAATGACCATGTGTCACAGCGTATGGTCACGCCCGGCCAGCCGTTTGGAGACCTGAAGCTGGTCCAGGAGGTTGCGGCAGGAACGCGTCTGGTGCGCACCCCTTCGGAGGACTTGAAGGACGGTACGCGGGTGGTCGTGAAACAGGAGTGAGGCAGACAAGGTGGGCAAGCTCGTCGAGATCCGGGGGTTGAGCAAGGTTTACGAGCGCGGCTCACAGAAGGTCGAGGTGTTGCATCACATCGACCTTGACATCGAGTCGCAGGACTTCCTGGCCCTGATGGGCCCGTCCGGATCCGGCAAGACCACCTTGCTGAATCTGATCGGCGGCCTCGATTCCCCCACCGAGGGCAGCATCGCCGTCGGCACCGAACACATCGAGCGGCTGGGCGAGGACGCACTGGCGAAGTGGCGCGCTGCCAACGTCGGCTTCGTCTTCCAGTTCTATAACCTGTTGCCGATGCTCACCGCGCGTCGCAACGTCGAGTTGCCGCTGCTGCTGACCAGGTTGTCGGCTGCGGAGCGCAAGCGCAAAGCGGCCATTGCCCTCGAGTTGGTAGGCTTGTCGGACCGTGCCTTGCACAAGCCAAGCGAACTCTCGGGTGGTCAGCAGCAACGTGTCGCTATCGCACGGGCCATCGTTTCAGACCCGCGACTGCTGGTTTGCGACGAGCCGACCGGAGACCTGGATCGGCAATCGGCGACCGAGATCCTGACACTCATGCAGGACCTCAACCGCGATCATGGGAAGACGATCGTCATGGTCACGCACGACCCCAAGGCAGCGGAATACGCACACAAGACCCTCCACCTGGACAAAGGGACGCTCGTCGACAATCCGGAAAGTACCGCCGCGTGAAGTATCTGCATCTCATCTGGGCGGCGCTCATGCGTCGCAAGACGCGCACGATCTTTACGCTGTTCTCGGTGCTCGCCGCCTTTCTTCTATTCGGGCTGTTGGATTCCGTCAACAAAGCATTCGCGAACGTCAGTGGCAGCGTGGCCGGTGTCGATCGGCTGCTCACGGTGTCGAAGGTCAGCTTCACGCTCGCGCTGCCCAAGAGCCTGTACACGCGCATCCAGGCCGTCCCCGGGGTTGCGCAGGTGTCCTACCTGAACTGGTTCGGTGGCGTCTACCAGGATCCGAGCAACTTCTTTCCCAACCAGGCGGTGGCCGAGAACTACCTGGATCTGTTTCCCGAGTGGAAGATGCCGGCAGATCAGCGGCAGGCGTTCAAGCAGACCCGGACCGGAGCGGTGGTCGGGGAGAGCCTGGCGAAGAGGTTTGGCTGGAAGGTCGGCGACAAGATCCCGTTGGAAGCGACCATCTTTCCGCAGAAGGGCGGCTCCAACACCTGGACCCTGGATCTGGTGGGCATCTTCCACGTGACCGACGCGAACGCCAAGGGACAGGAGAACTCGCTGTTCTTCAACTGGAATTACTTCGATGAGGCGCGGCAGTTCGGTAACGGCAACGTCGGGATCTACGCGGTGAAGGTGGTGGATCGCCGCCAGGCCGATTCGGTGGCGAAGGCCATCGATGCGCTCTCGGCGGATTCCGATCACGAGACCAAGACCCAGACGGAGCAGTCTTTCACGGCATCGCTGGTCAGTCAGTTTGCCGATATCGGGCTGATCGTGGGCGGAATCATGACCGCCGTGTTCTTTACGCTGGTCCTGTTGACGGGCAACACGATGGCGCAGGCGGTTCGTGAGCGAGTTCCCGAGCTGGCGGTGCTCAAGACGATCGGCTTCTCGAGCCGGAGCGTGCTCGGTCTGCTTCTGGCCGAGGCCGTCGTGCTGCTGGCTTTGGGGGCTGCCGGAGGTCTCGCCATCGCCGGTGTTGTGGTCGTTGCAGTCCGCGGTCAGGTTGGCGGGCAGCTCTCGATACCGCCTGTGGGGTTGGAGATCTGGGCGGAGGGGATCGGAGCTGCGGTTCTGATCGGGTTGCTCGTCGGGGCGCTGCCGGCGGTTCGCGGGATGCGGTTACGCATCGTCGATGCGCTCTCGGGACGCTGACCGTGGCTACGCGCATTGCCCTGTTCGCAATCCCGATTCTTCTTCTCGCGTTCGCACCCTGGTGGCTGTTGCTTGCGAGCGTACTGGTCTTCGTCGTGTTCGTTGCGTTTACGCGGCGTGGGCGCCAGATCTGGTCCGTTACGCAGATCGGTCTCGCCACGATTCCCCAGCGGCTGGGCTCCTCCTCAGTGGTGGTCGTCGGGATCGCTGGCGTGGTGGCCGTACTCGTGGCCTTGCTTGCGATGGCACAAGGTTTCGCCGAGACATTGAAAGAGACGGGGGGCGATGATACCGCCATCGTCTTGCGGGCGGGGGCCCGCACTGAGCTGAACTCCGTGCTGGATCACGATACCGCTGTTCTGGTGAGCCAGGCGCCACAGGTGATGCACGACGCGAGCGGCCAGCCGATTGCCTCGCCTGAACTCGTCGTCGTCGCCTCACTACCGAAGAAGAGCACGGGACTCGATGCGAACGTCGAGTTACGCGGGGTGGGAGAGCGCTCGTGGGTGTTGCGGCCGAAGGTGCAGATCACCGCCGGACGCAAGTTCAAGCCCGGGCTGCGCGAGCTGGTCGTGGGCAAGGACGCGCGGCGGCAGTTCGCCAACGTCGAGCCCGGTGCCTCCCTGAAACTCAACAGTCAGGTGTGGACTGTCGTGGGAGCTTTCGATTCCGGCGATGCGTATAACTCCGAGCTCTGGGGCGACACCGATATCGTTGCGTCCACATATCGGCGTGGCAGCAGTACCACGTCGGTGACGGTTCGATTGACGAGCGCCGGGGCGTTCGATGCTTTCAACGCAGGCTTGCAGGCCGACCGTCGGTTGCAGGTGGACGCAAGTACTACGCGCGCGTACTACAACGCGCAGTCGGAAACGATCAGCACCATCATTCGCGTCGTCGGAATTACGGTTGCCATCATCATGGCCATCGGTGCCGTGTTTGGCGCGCTCAACACCATGTACGCAGCGGTCGCAGCGCGGACCCGGGAGATTGCAACGCTGCGCGCGATTGGATTCCGGGGCACTCCCGTGGTGATCTCGGTGCTGGGCGAGACCGTGACGCTTGCGCTGCTCGGCGGTATTCTCGGGGCTGCGCTCGCCTGGGCCGTGTTCGACAACTACACCGCTTCCACCCTGGGCTCGAACTTCAGTCAGGTCGTGTTCGCGTTCAAAGTGTCTCCCGCACTGCTGTGGCAGGGGCTGAAGTGGGCCTTGCTGATCGGCCTGATCGGCGGGCTCTTTCCCGCCCTGCGTGCGGCGAGCCAGCCCGTGACCGCGGGTCTACGCGAGCTGTGACGGAGGTCGGCCGAAATGGCCGTCTCCACCGGTGTATGGCTTCGTGCGGCACCCGATGTATCTGGGTGCTGTCCTGTTGTTCATTGGTGCGCCGCTGCTACTCGGATCGTCCATTGGGCTAGCGGTCGCCGTGCTGATGACGCTACTGTTGGCGGTGCGCATTCCCCAGGAAGAGCGACTCCTGACCCACGAACTCGACGGCTACGTGGAATACCGCCGGCGGGTGCCTTACCGGCTCCTGCCGTTCCTGTGGTAGCCGACAACCTGTAAAGAATCGATCGCCTCAGGTGGGGTGAGCTCCACCTGTTACGTCCCACCCTGCAAATGCGACCAGGCCTGCGCCGCGGCTACCCGATTGGGAGCCCTCGCTGGGCTGCGGGGCCGCTTTGTCAGGGAGAAAACCATGTCGGTACGCAGCGCGCTCAAGGCCCTCGTCGTGCTCGGAGCGGCGTTCTGTTCCCTCGCCAGGGCGCAGTCGCTGATTCAGGAAGCGACGATCGGAGATGTTCAGGACGCCATTCGCGCAGGTACGGTCACCTGCAAGCAGGTTGTCGAGGCCTACATCGCGCGGGCGAAGGCCTACAACGGCAGTTGCACCAGGTTGGTCACGGCCGATGGCGCCAAGGCGCCGAAAGTGCCGGGAGCGATCCGGGCGGGGGCGCCCATCAAGTTCCAAACTGACACCGTGGCGCTCAGCAAGCGGGTCCCCGACTTCGACCGGTACAAAGGGCAGACGCCGGACTACGGCCGCATGGAGACGACCGCTTCGGATCCGAGCGTGTCGCAGCAATACGGCATGGTGGCCGGCATCCCCAATGCCGGTCAGGTCAACGCGCTCGAAGTGCTCAATATCCGGGGCGAGCGCTCGGTGACTTGTAAGGGGAAGTTCGACGCGCCCCCTGGAACCCCGTTGCCGGCGGGTGCACCGGCGGCGTGCGAGGAGTTCCGCAAGCAACCTGATGCGCTGGAGACTGCGGCGGCGTACGACGCGAAGTACGGACGAAACTTCGACGTCAAAGCGATGCCGATGTACTGCGCGGTGATGTCGTTCAAGGGCATCTATGACTCGAAGGATATGCGTACCACTGGTGGCGCCGATGTCAACTATGCGATGGATGCTCCTCCGAAGGATTCGACTCTGGTGGCGCGCCTGCGCGAGAAGGGTGCGATCGTCTACGCACAGGCGCACGAGGCCGAATACAACGCCGGCAGCGGAGATCCGGGCGGCGATACCAAAGTGGAGCATCCGTACATCGGTCAGGGCGGCGCACGCGAGTCCTGGGGCGGTACCACCTGCAATCCGTATGACACCGAGCGTGTCACCAGTGGCTCGAGCGGCGGTTCTGGCGTCGCGGTCGCGACGAACCTGGCGATGTGCTCGATCTGCGAGACCACTGGCGGCTCGTGCCGCGGACCGGCGAACTATCAGGGCGTCGCGATGGTCGTGCCGACCAAGGGCATGATCTCCTTCGCGGGCGCCTTCGGCGCCAATCCCTATCAGGACCGGCCCGGCATCATGTGCCGCACGGTCAAGGATGCCACCACGGTTCTCGATTCGTTCCGCGACACAAAGACGGGGAGTTACTTCGACTCCCGTGATCCCTACACCGCGCTGGCGCGTGTGATTCCGTCGACTCCGCCTTACTCGAGCGCGCTGTCCAAGCCGACGTCCAGCCGGCCGCTCGCTGGCATGCGCATCGGAGTGATCCGCGCCCTGTTCGTGAAGCCGACGCCTGGCGCCGCGGCCGTCAGCGACGGAATCAACAAGGAACTCGAGGTGCTGAAGGACCTCGGAGCCGAACTGGTCGAGGACGTGGATCCGGCGTACCCGGACGATCCCTCGATCCCGAACATGACATTCGGATTCAACGACGCGTTCGCGGAAGTGCTGCCGTTCCACCTGCCGGAGATCTTCTCGTGGAAGGACAAGAGTGGCAAACCGATGTTTTCGGCGTCGGGTTGGGACATCACGAGCCGCAAGTATCTGGTCGCACTGTCCGCTCACAAGGCGCCTCTGCCGGATGGCATGGACTTCCGCAGCATCCTGTCCAATCCGCCGGCGCAGCCGGATGAGGTGACGGGCTATACCTTCGCCTACCAGCTCGCTCAGTACCTCACGCTGCGCGGCGACAGCCGGGTGTACGACTGGCAGACACTCAACGCCAACGCCAAGTACTACAACGACGTGCGCCGCACGGCGATGAAGAACTGGGAGAACAAGGAGATGGACATCCGTACGAATGCCATCGCCTACACGATGAAGCGTCGTGACACGTTACGGATGGCGATGATCAAGGTGCTGCAGCAGAACAAGCTCGATATGTTCGTCAACCCCGTGAACCTGACCCTACAAGGCAAGATCGGCGGAGCCCAGGAGCGTGGCGGTGCCGGTGGCAGTGGCGGGGGTTTCGGCTACGGTGCGATGTTGGGCATTCCCGAAGTATTCGTGCCCGCCGGCTTCGCCGACAGCATCTATGACTTCCAGTTCACGCTGTCGGAGGATGGGAAGACCTATGAGGGTAAGGAAAGCCCCACGCCGACGAAGCTCGGCGGCATCGGGCTACCGTACAACATCGGGTTCTGGGCCGAGCCCGGCCAGGAAGCGAATCTCCTGAAGGTGGCTTCGGCCTACGAGGCCGCTACCCACCATCGCGCGGCTCCACCTGCGTTCCCGCCGGTGAAGGGCGAGCCGGTGGGGCCCCACAAGCAGAAAAACGATATGTGAGCGCAATCTGCGTCCTGTGTCGGGTTTCGGTTGCCGGTTTCCGATTGCTCAAGCAACGGATATCGGCAACCCCGACGGGGGGACGCATGACAGGCAATTCCAACGCAGCTCCGCGGCTGACCCTGATGGCTTTCTGGCTCATCGAGCCTGAGACCGGCCGCCCGAAAATGCGCTGGTTGGCGGCAGTCAGGTCGAGTTTGCCAACAGCCGCCGGGCCTCGACCAGCGCCGGATGATCCGCGACCACGGTGTTCGACAAGTGACGTATTGCCGACTCAAACGCCGCGTGGGCCTGCACGGAGTCGCCGGCCCGCTGCAAAGCGCGCCCTAACGTCAGCCACGCCAGTCCCGTGCGGTGCGAGTACGGCACGCCTCCTTGGAGCAGGACTGCCGTTTTGAGAGCTTCGCGTGCGTCGGCGGTAGATGAGTCGATGCGGCCCAGCAGGAGTTCCGTGTCGGCCTTTCCCAATCGCGCCGTGACGACGTTCGGCCCCGTGCTGTGGCTCAGTGCTCGCTCGAAGTCGGTCAATGCGGCGTCCAATCGACCCTCGAGGATGTCCAATCTGCCGTGGCCGAACATCAGCGTGGGAAAGAGCACGCTCGCTTCGTCCGTGAAAACAGCCGGGAGCTTGTCGAATTCCGTCAGATAGGCCGTGGCGGCCGGCGCGTCGCTAACATCGACGGCAACACTGACGAGGCCGAGGAGACAGGCGCCCCGGAACCGCAGATTGCCCTGTTCCAGGGCGAGCTGCAGTCCCTGCTGGAACGCGGCGCGCGCTTCCGGATACCGGCCGGCGATCTCGAGAGATCGGGCCCGATTGGAAATCATAGAGGCGGGCGGCGAATTCGTCGGCTCGAGTTCCCGCACGATAGCCAACGCGTCGTCGAAAATAGCGACGGCCCTTAGGGGCACGCCCGCAGCGCCGGCCAAGCGCCCCATGTTGTTTCGGGCGGAGAGGGCCGCGGAGGTGCGGTCGCGGCCGACATCGGCGTAGCGTCGCAATGATTTCTCGAAATACTCACTGGCCAGGCGGTTCTGGCCGGTGATCTCATAGGCTTGGGCGAGTGCGGCCAGAAACAGAGCTTCGGTGGTGGCCGGCACCTGGTCCGCCTGTCCCAACCGCTCGATGGCCTGGCGGGCATCGCGCAGGCCGTCGGCTTCCTTGCCGGAGTCTTCTTCGATGTAGGCGCGATACAACAGACATTCCGCGGTGCTGCGCGGATCCGATTGCAGCTTCCCGAGTTCACCAGTTATTGTCTGCAGCGCAACCTCCTTGCCGGCCGTGGACCACGTCAGAAAGGCGTGCTGACACACCAGTTGCGAGCGCAGATCACTCTGCGTCGAAGTACCGAGCAGAGCCAGGGCTTGTCCAATGAGCTGCGCGGCTTTCGGCGAGGATCCCATTGCATGATATTGTCCGGCGATCATCGCGAGGACGGCAGCGCGGTTCTCACGGTTGCCGCCTTTGTCCGTCAGTGCGAGCTGCTCGCTGCGGGTCAGCATGTCGCTGACGGTTACGGGCTTGTTGGACCCGGCTGCCTCAGTGAGGACGGTGCCCAGGAAGTCGGTCACGGCCGCGTTGCGGGACGCCAGGGCGACGGCCCGATCCCGCTCCTGTGCGGCATCACGCGCCTGCCACACTGCAACCAGCGCGCTGGCTACGATCGCCAGCACCGCAAACGCGCCCACGCCGACCGTTACTCTGTGCCGCGAGACGAATCGGCTGAAGTGATACCAGCGACTGTCCGGCCGCGCTCTGACGGGAACCCTGTTGAGATGATTGAGGATGTCCTGCTTGAAGGCGTCGACCGATAGGTAGCGCTCATCGGCCCGCTTCTTGAGTGCCTTGAGCACGATGGTGTCCAAGTCCCCGGCCAAGGTGCGGCGCAGCTTGTCCGGCATCGTGCCGCGGGCCCGCGCGACGGTCTCGGATATCGGTGCCTGGCTCGGCCGCGCCGGCTGTTGCGTCAGAATCGCTTCCTCGATCGCCGCGGCCGTCTTGCGCCTCAACCGATACGGACGCTCGCCGGCCAGCAGCTCATACAACACCACGCCAAGGGAGTAGATGTCCGATCCGATGCCCAATCCCTCCCCGGCGATCTGTTCCGGTGAGGCGTACTCCGGCGTCAGCATGCGCCCGGCAAACTGGGTCAGCCGGTCGCCTCCGGTGGCGTCACGCAGCAGCTTGGCGATGCCGAAATCCAACAGCATCACGCGACCTTGCGGGGTCGCGAGGATATTGGAGGGTTTGAGGTCCCGATGGATGATCAGCTGGGAGTGGGCAAACTGCACTGCATCGAGCACCTGCAGGAACACTAGCAGCCGCTCACGAGTCGGGAGGCAGGCAGTGTCGCAATGGGCGTCCAGCGTCGACCCGGTGACGTACTCCATGGCCAGATAGGGTTGACCCGATTCGCTGACCCCGGCGTCGTAAAGCCGCGCGATATTCACGTGACTCAACGCGGCCAGGATGTCCCGTTCTCGGATAAACCGTTCGGCGAGTTGCAGATTCCGCAGCCCGACGTGTGGCAGCTTGAGGGCGAACTCGCGCTTGATCTGTCCGTCTATGCGTTCGGCGAGCCAGACGATGCTCGTGCCGCCGTGGCCGATCTCCCGAAGCAACCTGTAGGGGCCGACTACGCTGCCCGCTTGATCGGGCAGGGTAGGCGGACGAGGTAAGGCAATCTCCATGAACGACGCATGTATCGAGGAGACCTCACTCGGCACGAGTGGCAGGTTCGCCAGAAAGCCGCGGGCGTCGAGCGCGTCGCGCTCTTCAATGAGCTTGCGCACCTCCGCGGCAATGGCGGGGGCGGTCGCTGCGATCTCGCTCAGCCGGCTCTCGCGTTGGTCAGGTGCGAGATGCAGCACCTGGTCCAGGTATGGGGCGATGCGGTCCCAGGCCGACGGATCTCTCGCGGCGGCCGTCACGTGGCGGGCGCCAGCTCAGATTCCGGGTGGGTCATCAATCGGCTCAGGAGCAGACGGGCCTTGTCCCAATCGCGTTGCACCGTCCGGTCCGACACTTCCCACATCCGGGCGATGTCGACGAAGCTGAAGCCGCAAAAGAACTTCAATTCCACGCATTGCGCCAGTCGTGCATCGATGCGTGCCAGCTCGTCGAGGGCCTCATTGAGCTTCTCGAGTTGCACGTCATCCTCGGCCACGTGCTGCAGTTCCGTCGGCAACGAGGTGAACTGGATGTCCCCGCCGCGCTTCTGTGCATTGCGATTGCGCAAGTGGTCAACGATCAAGCCACGCATCGCCTGCGCCGAATAGGCTATGAAGCGCGCCCGATCGGAAAAGATCATGGACTCGCGCGCCGACAGGCTCAGAAAGGTCTCGTGCAGCAGGGTCGTGGGAGTCAGCGCTGCTCCCGCATTCCGCCTCAATTCCCGCGCCGCCACGCGGCGCAGCTCCCTGTAGAACGTCTCGAACAAGAGTCCGTTGCCTTCCGCCATCGCGCATCAACCCCCTGCATTCCACTCAAGGATAGTGAGATGTAATCGTAAACGAGACCCGAAACCCGACATACGCTCCACGGGTCCGCGGAACGCCTGTTTCGGCTTCGTTCCGCGCCGGTCGGAACATCAACCTCGAGCGTTCCTGTCGTCTTCCCCGGTTCCTCTTCGATTCAGTGGGCGGCTTGAACCAATACCGCTCGGGGAGGGCATAGAGTGAACCGCGAATGTGTAACCCAGACTAGCGTCTTGCGTCTCGTCGGCAAGCCGACGCTCGGCCTGCTGCTGCTCGCCGCGATCACAGGGACCGGCTCGGCCCAGACGGTGACGACTCCTGATTCGTTTCGACCGCCGCCCAGGGCGGTCGATCCCGGCCCCCGGCCCGTCGGCAATCAGATCGCCAGCGTCAAAGGTGCGATCTTCACCACGCCGATCACCGATTCGTTTCAGCCCTTGGACGCGGACGGTAACGGTGCCGGCCGGCAACTGCCGCAACTGACGCCGGACCAGAGAGCTTTCTGGTTCGCCACGATCCCGGTCTTCGCCGAAGAGACCACCGTCGACGGCACATTGGATCCGAAGACCGCCAATCCCACGATCGCGGGCCTCGGTCCGGCCTTCAACGGCAGCAGCTGCGCGATGTGTCACGCGTTTCCAGCGATCGGCGGCACCAGCCCCGCCACCAATCCCCAGGTGGCGCTCGCCACCGCCAAGGGCGCACAGAATGTAGTGCCCCCGTTCATCAGCGCGCACAGTCCGGTGCGTGTGGCTCGTTTCGTTGCTCCCATAGGCGACGGCTTGCCCGGCGGGGCGGTGCGCCAGCTGTTCACTGTCCAGGGAAGGTTCGATGCACAGGGTTGCGCACTGTCGCAA
>FTEY01000569.1_pt1 | contig 13200 bp, 8 predicted proteins | sample 1640321 | NCBI WGS metagenome assembly FTEY01 (sample SAMEA3914816, study PRJEB12502) | metagenome | biome: forest; material: soil | place: USA | collected 2011-09-16 | depth 0.3 m
ATCGGACACAGTTCTCTCCGGCCGGCTAGGGGTCGGCGGGTACTATCGGAGCGATATGGAAAATATTTCCTCCGGGGCGGTTAATTTTGCGGCCTCACAAGGCTCTAGTACCTTTGGCGGAAGTCACATCCGAGAAGCAGTTTGCCGGCCGAATCCCGCAAGCATTTCGTTGCCTCGCTAGAGAAAGCCCACAGCCGGCAGCTGCGGCGCTTTCTCAGTGCCCGGCTGCGTAATCGCAGCGCCGATATTCCCGATCTCGTCCAGGAGATCTACCTGCGAATTCTGCGGCTGAAAGATCATGAGGCGATCCGCAATCCGCAAGCCTACCTGTACACGATTGCAAGTCACGTACTGCATCAGTACACGCTGCGCCGCTCCGCCGCGCCCGAAACCATGGTTCCGCTGGATGTGGTGAACTCGCTGCAAGAGAGTTCCGGTGCTGACGACCCTTCCGAACAGGCGGATATCGAACAGCGAATCGAAGCGCTGGGGCGGTCGCTCGAGGCGTACTCTCCCCGCGCCTACGCGGCGCTGCTGATGTACCGCTGTGAAGGCCTGACGCTGAAGCAAATCGGCGAGCGCCTCAGAGTATCGAGCGTCATGGCGCACAAGTACCTGGCGCGGGCTCTCAAATATTGCGATCAGCACATGGACGAGCATCAATGAGTACGAGTCAGTACAAGAGCGTCAGTGGGGTGCGTGAGGCCGCACGCGACGAGGCGATCGAGTGGTTCCTGCGATTTTGCGAGGACGAAGCGAGCGCGGCGGACTGTAGTCAGTTCGAGGCGTGGCTGAAGCTGTCACCGGAGAATGTCCAGGCGTATCTACAGATCTCCGCCTTCTGGGAGGCCGCAGGTTCAATGAACGCGGTCCGGCGCCTCGATCTCGACGAACTCGCGCGCCGCGCGCTCGCTGAGAGCAACATCGTCGCTTTGGAGATGCTCGCGCCGTCCATCTCCGCGGCGCGAGGCGCGCCTGTTCGAGCTCGGCTGGCGCGAAGCATCGCAGCGTGCCTGGTGTTGTTGCTCTTCTGTGCCGCGGCGTGGTGGTATTTCTCCGGTCCCGCCGAATACATCACTCAGGTGGGCGAGGAGCGAGCGATTACCCTCCCGGACCAGTCGGTCGTACAGATGAATGCCCGCTCCCGCATCCGCGTTCGCTTCAGCAAATCCGAACGCACGCTGGATTTGCTCGAGGGGCAGGCCTTTTTCCGGGTAGCCAAGAATCCTGAACGGCCCTTCGTAGTGATCAGCGGCGGCACCAGCGTGCGCGCGGTTGGCACTCGATTCGATGTCGATCGACGACCTTCCGGCACCACGGTCACGGTCGTAGAGGGCCGCGTGGCCGTGGCCCAGGTAGATGAGCAAGGTTCCGACCGGGGTACGCCACAACCTCTGCTGCTGTCGGCCGGAGATCAGGTGACCGCGAGCGCCCATGTGAGGCCGATTGCGACGAAGGCTAATCCGGCTATCGCGACGGCCTGGACCGAAGGGCAGTTGATCTTCGTCGAGACGCCCCTTGCCGAGGTCGTGCGTGAATTCAATCGCTACAACAGCCTCGTGCTGACCATCGATGATCCGCAGCTGCTGTCTTTGCACGTGACCGGAACCTTCTCCACCAGTGACTCCAGGCAGATCATTCGCTTCCTGGCGGTGCGCTTTGGAGTCGTGGTGCACGAGTCTGGCGACGCAATCCGCCTCTCCCGACCGTGAACGAACGCGGTTTTGTGGATTGCAGCCTCGCTTGGTTAATTTCTACTCCCCCGTACTGCTCTTACCTCGCATGAATCCGTCGCAATCGACGACGGACACGAGCGGCCCGCGTTGGGCCCGGGGAGTCTGCATGCGTCTTTCGGTCTCGGCGGCGGCGTTATGGTTGTGCGCGGTGAGTTTGTCCCAGGCTGATCCCGCCGCAGCGAGTATGCGCAGGGAAATAAACGTCGCGCCGCAGCAGCTCGTCGCGGCGCTGCAGGCTTTCTCGAAAATGACTGGGCTGAACCTGGTGTTCATCTCGGAGGATCTGGCGGCGCGTCAGTCGCCGGGCGCGGTCGGAGAGTTCACCCCTGATGAGGCTCTCAGGCGACTGCTCGACGGAACGGGCTTGTCTTTCCTGTATCTCGACGCGAAGACCATCACGATCGTGCCCGCAAGTTCTGCTCCGTCGCCTCCGGGAGAGCGGAGCGCCGCGCCGTCGGCGACCGCTGCGGGACCGGACACAAAAGCCCAAGTCCAGGAGGCGGCCCCAGGCAAAGGGTCCTGGAACAGACTGCGCCTGGCGCAGACGGAACCGGCAGGAAAAGGTGACGCCTCCGCAGAAAAGCCAGACGCAGCAGCGGCCGCCGACGGCAAACCGGTTCAGCTCGAGGAAGTCGTGGTCACCGGTTCGAACATCTCCGGCGGCGAGACGGCTTCCCCCGTGCTGGTGTTCACCCAGGAGGATTTTGACAGGGCAGGAGCTGCGACCGCAGAGCAGTTTCTCGCGACCTTGCCGCAGAACTTCGGCGGTGGCCAGACTCAACAAACCGCATTGTCGACCCTCGGCAGCGGCCAGGGACAGCCCAACTTCGGATTTGGGACGGCGGTCAACTTGAGGGGGTTGGGTGCGTCCTCGACCCTGGTCCTGGTTGACGGGCGCCGCCTGGCGCAAGGCGGGCAAGCCGAGTTTACCGACATCTCGATGATTCCACTGAGCGCTGTCGAGAGAATCGAAGTGCTGACCGACGGAGCGTCGGCCATCTACGGTTCCGATGCCGTCGGCGGCGTGGTCAACTTCATCATGCGCAGGAATTATCAGGGCGCGGACAGCTCGCTGCGCTATGGCGAGAGCACGCATGGAGACGCCAACGAGTACCAGGCCTCACAGAGCGCCGGGACGACCTGGACCGGCGGTGGAGGCTTGCTCAGTCTCGAGTACTACAAGCGCGATGGCGTCAGCACCGCGGCGCGGGAATTCTCGCGTCGTGATGTGACCGCGCTCTTGCTTGGTCCGCGCGACCTGGTTCCCGGTCAGGAAAAATACAGCGCGTATGCTTCCGTCCACCAGGAATTGAGCGATAGCGTCGGGATCTTTGGCGACGCGTTCTACGTTAGCCGGCCCGCACGCTATACGGGCTGGGACGCCTTTGGAGGGCCGGTTTTCACTGGCGACTTCTATCATACGGCGGTGGACAACCACGAATATGGTGCGTCGCTTGGAACCAGCGCCGCCATCGGTGGGAGTTGGAAAGTGGAGGTCACCGGCAACGGGAGTCGCAACACCCTGGAGTCGACGCAGACCGAAGCGGGAGCGAGCCCGGTCCTCCTCGACTCCAGGTACAGCCTTGTCTCCGGCGAAGCCAAGGCCACAGGCGATCTCTTCAGCCTCCCCGCGGGGCGAGCAAAACTTGCCGCGGGAGTGAGCTACCGTGACGAGGTATACGACTTCAGTGAGGCGCCCGTTGCCTCGATCGACAGCAGCTACAACGTCCGCGCGGCGTTCGCGGAATTGCTGGTGCCGCTCCTGGGCCCCCCGCCGGCCGGCAGCGTGACCTCGCGCCTCGCACTGACGCTGGCGGGTCGATACGAGGACTACAGCAGTTTCGGCAGTACGTTCAATCCGAAGTACGGCATTCGCTGGAGCCCGGTCGATGGCCTGCACGTGCGAGGCACTTACGGCACGTCTTTCAAAGCTCCCACCGGATACCAACTCAGCGCTTTCAATGCCCAACGCTTCGCACAGAACGTGCGACCGGCCGGCTCGGTCTCCGGTCCGGTCCGCAGCCTCATCCGCCTGGGCAACAATCCGGACATTCACCAGCAGACGGCCAAGACCTGGACGGTGGGCATCGATTGGAACCCGGTGAGTGTTCCGACCTTCAAGACGCAATTGACGTACTTTCGCGCCGACTATCGGCAACGCATCGAGGACTTGTCCAACATTTCCAGGGCGCAGCTTCTGGTGGACCCCGCCTACGCCAACTACGTGATTCGGCGCGGGCAGATATCCGACGCGGCGTTCAACAGCCTGGTGGCCTCGATCATTGGCGCCACGCGACTGACCGGTTGTGTCCCCGCGAGCGCCGCGCAGTGCACCGAGCCGGTCACGGACTTCAACGCGATCGTGGATCAACGCCTGACCAATCTGGCCTCGCTGCGGACGGACGGTCTCGACTGGACGGCCGCGAAGCAACTGGCAACGCCTGTCGGCCGGCTCGACTTGAATCTCAATGCAAGCTACCTGTTTTCCTATAGCCAGCAGGCGACCCCGCTCGCCGCGCCCCTCGAGCTGGCCAACACGGCGGGCAATCCGAGTCGCTTCAGATTGCGAGCCGCGGTGACGTGGAGCAGGGATGCCTGGAGCCTGACATCGGCCATGAACTACACCGATCGCTACACCAATGCGTACAGCTCGGACGTCTTCGGAGATCCGCTGCCGGCCGCCCACATCGCATCGTGGTTCACGGTCGACCTGAATGTGACCTACCGGCCGCCGGGTAACGGCGGCTGGTTGAGCGGCCTGGAAGTATCGGCAAGCGCGACGAACCTGTTCGACCGGGATCCGCCCTATGTCGCCGACGGCGCGTACGGCTTTGGCTACGACCCAGCCAACGCCAACCCTCTCGGGCGTGTCCTGTCCGCATTGATCCGAAAGCGCTGGTAGCTTGCGCGCGGTCGCTCCGGTGCGCAGCCGCAAACGGCGCGTGGTGTTCGGCCGGTTGTTGTTCGCGGTTCTCGCAGCAACGGTGGCTGCTACGTCGATGAGCCTGGATCAGCCGACGACGCGGGTGGCGACCATCCGTGACCTGCTGCAAACGCAAGACCTCGGACGAGCTTTCGGCGGCGCGGTAACGCTGTCGGACACATCCGGCGGCGTGGCATTTACACTGACCCGGCCGGCCTCGACCATGAGTCTGCCGGCCCCAACCGATCTATATGGCAATGAAGGCGCCGATGTCTGGTGGCGTGACTCGAGCTCTTCGCAACCGGAGAACATCACCGCCGGCGTCACCGACGGGACGAGTTGGTGGGCTCCTCAATGGTCGCCCGACGGGCGCTATTTGGCAATGTTGTCGACACGCGGTGCGACGGGAGACGGTGTCTGGCTCTGGATCTGGGAGCGGGCGTCTAAATCCCTCCGCCGCGTCTCGGACCGCTGTGTGAAGCTCGTCAATCCGTACCGCGAGCCGTTTGAGTGGCTCGATGCGGACAACCTGCTATTCCCGGCGCAACTTGCCTGTAATGCTGTGTCCGCCGGCAGCGCGCTCGCCATCTGGCAGTCGCACGCGACTGCGGATGCGCACGGGCAAGCGACCGCGAGCATCCTGGACGGCGGCGTCGGATCTGACCCGCCCGCGCAGCCGCAATTCGATCTGCTGCTGGTCCGCGTCGCCGACGCTTCTGCTGTTGTTCTCGCGAGCGTGCGGGGCTCTGCCGCCGTCTCATTCGATCCAAGCGAACCGCGCTGGTCAGTCTCTCCTGACGGCCAGTTCGTGGCCTATACCGATCAGCTGACGATCCACTCTCCCACCGCGAGCGAGACGTCATGGCAATACACACCTGGAGCTTTTGCCCTCCGGGTGGTCGATCGACGAGGCTCACAGGCTTTACCCCCGGACAGCAATGTGCAGGGGGTAAAGCTCAACTCGGCCCGCTGGTCTCCCAGCGGCGCGGCCCTCGCCTTTGCCGGTGAGGGCAGGTCTCCCGGCGATAGGGGAGCCATCATCGTCGCGAACGTGAGTCGGGGCAGCGTCAACAGGCTGCCCTTGGCGCAGTTTGCGCTGTCAGCCAGGACAAATGGGCGGCTGGAGTGGAGTTCCGATTCGGAGCTTCTGGTGCGCGGCACAGCATGCGAGGCCCCCCCGGTCGGTTGCGGCTCACGGGAAGATTGGTGGTCGGTACCTTTGAGCGGCGCAAAACCCTTCAACCTCACCCGCGGGACGGCCAGCATTCCAACTGAGCTTTGGCGCACGGACGACGGGCGTAGCTGGGCCGGTCTTGCCGACGCGCAGATCTGGCGCTTGTATCCGACGGCGAGGCGGGTCGAGCGGTTGAATTTGCCGCACCGCGTTGCGCGGTTGGTGTGGCCAGTGTCGCGCTGTACGAATTGGCTTTGTCCGCCGCGGACCGCGAGCTACTCCAGCCTGATCGTGTCGGTCGCAGATCGCGATGCTGCCGCCGAGTATGAGTTGAAACTAGCCGACACGTCACTCAGACGCATTCCCAAACCCGCCGCGGGTGCCGAGTTTATCGGCTATTCGGCCAGATCCCGCAGTACGGCTTACTACCTCAGCGACCGGGACGGCCTGCGACTCTGGCTGACCGGCACAATGCAGCCGCTGCCACAACTGTTGGTTAACGGCAACCAGTTCGTTCGCGGACTGGAAGAGGCGGTGGCTCGTCCCATTCAATACACGAGCCTCGCTGGCGAAGCTCTCACGAGTTGGGTTTTGTTCCCGGTCGGCTACCGAGCGGGAGTGAAGTATCCACTGATCGTCTGGGTATACCCGGGGCTCGTCTATGGCGCCGCCGTACCTGGCCTGTTGCAGCTGGGCGGAGCGTTCAATGAGTTCAACATGCAGTTGGCAGCGGCAAAGGGATACGCCGTGCTGCTGCCAAGCATGCCCTTGAATCCGTTCGGCAGCAGCGACGATCCCCTGCTCCGGTTGCGCAGCGGCGTGCTGCCGGCGCTCGACAAGGTAGTGGCGCTGGGAGTCGCGGACCCGAAGCAGCTCTACCTGCTGGGACATAGTTTCGGCGGCTTTGCGACCAATGGATTGGTAACGCAGACCGATCGGTTCGCGGCGGCGGTCTCCGTTTCCGGGTTCGCCGATCTGCTGAGCTTATACGGCCAGTTTGACCAGAGCATTCGTTACTCCGATGCGCCCCAGGAAATGTTGACGAGTCCGGGGCTGTTGGAAGTGGGGCAGGCCCGCATGGGCGCTCCGCCCTGGAGGGACCTGGACCGGTATCTGCGCAACAGCCCGATCGTCCACATCGACGCAGTCTGCACGCCCTTGCTGATTATCGACGGGGACCTGGACTATGTCGGGATTCAGCAGAGTGAGGAAGTGTTTACGTCGTTATATAGGCAGGGGAAACGCGTGCGATTCATCAGATACTGGGGCGAGGGGCACGTACTGCGCGCAGCGGCAAATATCGAAGATATGTGGGCGAATATCTTCGCCTGGCTGGCCGAGGCGTCCAACCGGTCTGAGCGGCCCGATTCGCAAGAGGTGTGTGGACATTCCTCGCAGACATTGCAGTAGGCTCGTTGCGCTGTTGTGGCAGCGAGACCAGCGTCTTTGACGCCGATGCAGAGCGCGGGCGGCAGGCCTCAAGGGCGACGTGACCGTGCGCGGTACCGCTGGCAGCCGCTGCGGCGGACAAGACACAAGATGTCGGCAAGGCCGTGGGGAAAGAGGCGGGTGAGGCTGTTGACGCTGCTCGCAACAAGCAGAGTTGACGCGATTCATTTCCCTGCGGGGAGCGACGCACTATCTGTCGGGCGAACTCATACAGTTGATGTTTCGCCGTGGGTACTTCTTACAGCGCGCGATTGCGTGATCAGAATCGCCAACGCGACTCGATGAAGACACTTCGTCCAGTTTCGACGCCTGTGGATCCGAGCTGGAGGGGAGCGGCTGTGGTGCCGAACTCCAGATGGTGCGGATGGATCAGATTGGATCCTGTAAGAGAGAGGTCTACCAGCGGCGAGACGGTCCAGCCGATTCGTGCGTCGAGTTCGGTATAGCCGGGCGAGGCGGGATTCGGCAGCGCGCCGATGTTGCGTAGATCGAGGTTGAGTACCCAATCGCGGGCCAGATCCATCGTCGAACGGACCGACACCTGGTAGGTGGGATCGTCTCCGGCGAGAGGTAAGCCGCCGAAGCCGCTGCTGCCGGGTTCGAAATGCAGGTTCTTGTGCAGCCAATTCGCTCCGGCGGCCAGGCGCCACCATGCGTTGACGCGGTAGTTGCTCCAGAGCTCGATGCCGTAGGTGTCGCCCTCCATGCGGTTGGCGAATACGATGGACCGGTCCGGGAGAAGCTCCGCGCTGCGCAGGTCGTTGTAGACGTTGTAGAACGTCGAGATCGAAATCAAGGCGTTCGAAGAGGGCTCGGCACGGTAGCCGAACTCGTACGCGATCAGTTTTTCCGGTTGGAAACGGCCGCCCCTGAGTAACACCGCCGGGCCAACAACCTCGAAAATATCGCGATCTATGCGAGACGGTGCCCGTACGGCCCGCGACACCGCGGTCCACAGCAGATTCGAATCCGTCACCTTCCACGAGAGCCGCACACTCGGCAGGGGCTCGACGCCGGTATAAGGATCATCCTCGAGCTTCGTACCCAGAATCAGCTTGAGCGTCTTGGTCATCGCAATGCTGTCCTGGATGAAGATGTCCGCGAAATTCAGCGTGCGGCGCTGCGGAGAAATGAGCAGAAATTGAGTGCTCGAAAGGACTGTCGGAGAGTTGTCCTGCTCGACTCGAATGCCGCCGCCCCACACGACGCTCTGGTGCCGTCCCCAAGAAAAACTGTGCTGAAGGTCGAGGTCGTAGGTGTTGAGATAGTCGCTCGCGACCCCAGGGAGGGAAAATGCGGTGTAGTCGTAATAAGACTGGATCTGCAGCGCTGACCCGTCGGTCATCTCATGGTTCCAACGCGCGAGCAGATGGCCGCCGGAAATTGCTTGGTCGGGAGGAGCAAACTTATTTTCCGAGCCGTCGTAGAAGTCACCCTGCAGCGTCACCTGATCCGCAGGCGGTGTCCAATCCAGGCGGAAGCCGCCCTGGGATTTGTGCCAATCGTCCTTCGCGTTGGCTCCCGTCGCCGTCACGTCGTGAGCATAGTGGAACGAATCGACGTAGGCGCGATAGCTGACCTCATCGCTAAGCTTGCTGCCATATTGAAGACTCCCCCTTTGTTCGAGATTGCCGCCGCCCAGCTGCAGCGATCCGCCTTGAGTGTCGCCGGACTTGCGCGTGGTGATGTTGATGACGCCGTTGACGGCGTTCGCCCCCCAAAGAGTTGCGCCGGGGCCGCTGATCACTTCGATGCGCTCGATGTTTTCGGGCAGGACATCCTGGACATCCCACAGAACGCCGCTATAAAGCGGGGTGTAAACGCTGCGTCCGTCAACCAGGACCAGCAGTTTGGAAGCGAGGGGGCCGTTGAAGCCGCGCCCCGTGATGGCAAAGGTACTCGCCGTGATCTGCGCCACTTGAAGGTTGGGTGCGAGGCGGAGCATGTCGGGGACGCTTGTTGCACCGGAACGGACGATGTCGTCGCGGGTGATGACGTAAATGGCGGCGGCCGCATCGCTCAAGGGTTCCGCCGCCTTGGAGACGGAAGTGACCTCGATGTTCATCAACTCCTCGATGCTCAGCATCTTTAGCGACCCCGCCGAGGCGGTGTCGCCTGAGGTCTGCGCTACCGCATCCGCAGGGAAGATGACTGCGCCGATCGACAGGATCGCCGCTAGGATTGCAATTGCGTATCTGATCCCGACGCCGCGGCTGATCTCGCGCGACGCCGTTCTACGACGTCCGATTACCGCAGTGCTCCGTGCAGACATGCGGGCGGTAACGTGATCGTTCGGGGGGTGAATTACGTTGAGCATCGTCTCAATTTACATATCAACGCTGTAGCGGCACAAGGTGGTGTCCAACTCTCTGTCGCTTGCGTTTGATGTGGGGTATTCCCGACCGTTATTGCCGCGTGATCATCTGGTTTTTTCGCGCTCGCTGCAACGCACTGTCAACGCAGTACACCCCAACAAGCCTGCCGACGAGGGGAGCGATCCACCCTTCATGCGACAGCTTCAGATCCCAGACAGCGCTGCAGCACTGAGCGAATGGCCTGCGCAGCTTGCGCCCGCCGCTAAATAACCTTCCACCACGGCGCCGCGAGTACCCGATCCGCTATCCAGAATGTGTCCTCCCCGCCATGGAGCAGCAGCCCGCCGGTCGCCTCGTCGCCGTATTCCTGCAGGAACGTCCGCAGCCCACGAACATCGTTATATCCGGGGTTGCGGGTTGCGTTGACCTCGATGCCGAGCAGCTTGCCTTTGGACTCGACGACAAAGTCCACTTCCTCGCCCGCAGACGTGCGCCAGTACATGATTGTAGGGCGCCCCGTCTCGGTCTCACGCCAGGCGAGCAGGTCGGTGCAGATCACGTTCTCCAGATGTGCTCCGGTCACTGCGCTCGCCTCCGAGAGGTGAAGCGCAAGACCGGTGTCGCTCCAGTAGAGCTTCGGTGATTTGACAAGGCGCTTGGTGCGATTCACCGAGTACGGTTCGAGCCGGACGAGCTGGTACGACACTTCGAGCAGGTTGATGTAGCGCTGAAGCGTGGTGCGGGGCAGGCCCGTGTCGCGCGCCAGGTCAGCCTGGCTGAGCACGGTACCCAGGCGCAGACACGCGGCGCGCATCAGCCGCTGGAAGTCTGCGAGATTGTCGATGGCCGTCAGATCCCGCAGATCGCGCTCGAGGTAGGTCTGCGTGTAGCCCGTGAACAGCTCGCTGCGGGCGGGATCGAGCGCTTGCGTTGGATTCAGCAATGCCGGCGCAGGGTAGCCGCCGCGCGCCGCCAGCAGTTCCCACGGCTCTTGCGGTGCCGTTTGCGACTGTACGAGGTCAGGCCACTGTGCTCCGGGCTGTGAAAGCAACGCGCTCCAGATTCCGCAACTCGCGAGGCCGAGCTGTTCGCGTCGTGTCATCGGCCACAGCGTCAGGTATCGCGCACGCCCTGCCAGTGACTCGGAGACGCTGCGCAGGAGTAGCAGATTTGCAGACCCGGTTAATAGAAAGCGACCGTTGGTACGATCGGCATCAACCTGCTCTTTGAGCGCGAGCAGCAGATCGGGTGCGCGTTGTACCTCGTCGATGGTGAGGCAGGCCGCGCCGGTGGGGCTCAGAAGGGTAAGTGGTTCCTTCAGTGCTAGGCCGCGATTCAGCGCCGTGTCGAGCGTGACGTAGCGACGCGCCGAGAACGCGCCTTCTTGCCGGACGAGGGTACTCTTGCCGGTCTGACGAGCGCCGGTCAGTGCGACGACCGGGAAGATCCCAAGGGATCGCTCGACAACGCTAGACAGGGCGCGGGGTAGCGTCGGCATTATAAATCAACATGTTAGAGAGTTTCATGTAAAGTACCCACGTAGTGGGTGAAATATGCCCATGTCACGAGCATATTGCAAGAGATCGCCCGACGCTTCTGACGGAACAGGGCGGGGGCGCAGTTTACGAATCGGGTTATCTGACCACCGTCACCGTGGTATGCCGTGGCCGGGAAAATGACGAAGCCTCGTTCGGAGCGCCAATGCCGCAAGCCGTGTCATTCGATAGCCTTCCCCTCTGGGGCGTTTACCTGGCGACAAGCCTCATCGCGCTGCTTGCAGTTGAACTGGGATTCCGGCTCGCGCGCAACCGGCTTCAGCATTCACTGCATGAAGGGGAGCCGTCCGTCGGGGCGATCGTCGCAGCAACCCTCGGATTGCTGGCATTCATGCTCGCATTCACCTTTAGCCTGGCGGCGTCCCGATTCGACGCGCGCAAAGGCTTTATCCTGGAAGAGGCCAACGTGATCGATACAACCTACCTGCGCGCGCAGTTGCTCCCCGAACCGCAACGCGCCGAAATTCGCAAACTCCTGCGGGAGTATGTGGAGGTTGAATTGCAGCTCGTTCAACCCGACAAAACCGGATCGGCACTGCGCCGCGCGACTGAATTGCAAAGCGCACTCTGGTCGCGTTCGGTCACCGCGGTGGAAACGAATCCGGGGCCGAGCGTTGCTCTGTTCGTCGAGTCGCTGAATGAGGTGTTCGACGTGCACGCGAAACGCCTCAATCTCGGGATCCGCAACCGAGTCCCGGTCAGCATCTGGGCGGCCCTCTACTTCGTTTCGATCATCACCATGGCTGCAGTGGGCTTCCACGCCGGGATGACCGCCACGCGGCGCTCGCCCGTCATGGTCGCGCTGGTCCTGACATTCTCGGCGGTCATACTGTTGATTGCGGATCTTGACCGCCCCTACGAGGGACTGCTGCGGATAAATCAGCAAGCCATCGTCGACCTCAGGGACTCGTTCACACAGTCGACACCGTGAGTCGAGGGAGTAGGTCGCTGCGGCCGCGATATCGGCGACCGTCACCTTTCGAAGCGTGAACGTGTTGCTTCGTCCCGATGTTTTGTGCGCCGTCTTCGATGTCGCCGCCTCCACCGTCCGGAAGTGATGAGCGTCACCAGACCCCGCAGGTTCGCGTCGGTTGCCATCAGATCGAAGGGGGGATGCCTCGGCAGCAGATTTTCAAAGCCAGTCGGCGATCAATCGGCTGGGAGCACTGGCCGGACCGCAGAAGCGGACCGTGTGTCCGCGTTCGGACAACTCGCGTGCCCTGGCTCGATGAACGCGCGTTTCCGGCCGTATTTGACGGTGACGTTCCCGTGGCGCACGCTTCCATGAAACACACGCGGAGTTCACATGAAGACGTTGCAGTGGATGACGGGCTTGGTCGGGCCAGGTTTGGTGTTGACCCTGGCCGCGATGACGGTGGCGGCTCCGGTGACCGCGGCCGAGGCGCCGGCTCGGATCGGGATCATCGGCACGGGCAACATCGGCGGGACGCTGGCAGCCCTGTGGGCTCAGTCGGGTCACGAGGTGATGATCTCCTCGCGCCATCCGGAGCAACTCAAGGACCTGGCCGCGAAACTGGGTCCGAAGGTTCAGGTCGGAACGCCGGCACAGGCCGCGGCGTTCGGCCCGGTGGTCGTGGTGTCGGTGCCTTACGCAGCGACGCCGCAAGTCGGTCATGACTACGCCAAGGAATTGGCTGGCAAGGTCGTGCTCGACACCGGCAATCCCTATCCCAATCGGGATGGCGCGATGGCCGACGAGGCTCGCAAGAAAGGGGCGGGACCTTCCTCCAAGGAATTCCTCCCGGGTGTGAAACTCGTGCGGGCGTTCAACGCCATCGCGTGGACCAGCCTGCGGGACGACGCGCACCGCAAGGGCGATCCGATCGGAATTCCCCTGGCGAGCGATGACCCGCAGGCCATGAAGGTTGCAGCGCTTCTGGTTCGTGAGGCGGGATTCGATCCGGTGATCGTGGGCGACCTGTCGCAGGCCCACAAGTTTGACGTCGGATCGTCCGTTTATGTGAAGCACATGACCGGAAAAGAGATCCGGCAGACGCTGGGCCTACCGGCGGGCAGCTAGGCGGTC
>FTEY01000659.1_pt1 | contig 13093 bp, 10 predicted proteins | sample 1640321 | NCBI WGS metagenome assembly FTEY01 (sample SAMEA3914816, study PRJEB12502) | metagenome | biome: forest; material: soil | place: USA | collected 2011-09-16 | depth 0.3 m
CCGTGCGGATTCGAAGAAGGCTTCAGCAGACTCCGGGTGGACGGTACAGAAGACCAGGGCGGTGGTCGTGCCGTTGCGGAGCAGCTCATCCAGGAAGAAATCCGCCACGGTACGGGCGTGCGCGATATCGCCAAATCGTTGCTCCATCGGGAACGTGTAGTCGCGGAGCCAGTCGAGCAGTCCGCGTCCGCCCGATGCAATCACATCCGTCTGGGGGTAGTGGATGTGGGTATCGATGAATCCCGGCAGAAGAAGCTTGCGGCCGTGCTCGACGACTCTGACCTCGCGCGGGTAACGGGCGAGCAGATCGGAGGCAGGCCCCACCGCCGCGACTTTCCCGTTCGCGATGGCCAGGGCTCCGTCTTCGAAGTACTCATGACTTCCCGGAGCAGGCTCGATTCCAGAGCCCGGGTCGCCGAGGAAGTGCAGCACACTGCCACGGTGCACGGTGAGGTCAGTGAGGTGCGCCATCGTGAATCCACATGAGAAGTTGGGTGCGCTCCGCGTCCGTCATCGCAGTGAGATTGCCGACCGGCATCGCTTTAGCGGTGAGCTGCAAGTCCATTTGCGGCAGGCGCGCGAAGATGTGTTCGGGTGAGTCGAGTAACACCCCGTTTGGCGGTGCCGCGAACCCCGTAAAGGTGGGTTTTACGGAGTGACACGGCAGACAGCGCTCGCCGATGATGGCCTCGACCTGCGCGAACCGGGCCGCCGGAGGGGAATCGCCCGCGGCGCTGGCATCCTGCGATTGCCGCGGAGCCAACACGATCACCAGGGCGGCGAGAATTGCAGCCGCCACGATGATTGGTACCGGTGACGTGCGACCGCCTCGCTCGTGCGCCTTGTGTCGCGAAACGAAATACTGCCGTATGCCGACGCCTGCGGCGCTGATCGCGATGAGGACCAGCCAGTTCTGCTTCGCTCCATAGGTCATCGCGTAGTGGTTGCTGATCATGACGAACAGCACCGGGAGCGTGAAATAGGTGTTGTGGGTCGAGCGCAGCTTCCCCGCCAGGCCCGGACCGGGATCGGGGTCACGACCGGCCTGTTTGGCGCGCACCAGCTCGCGTTGGCCCGGAATGATGATGACCAGGACGTTGGCCACCATGATGGTGCCCAACATTGCGCCGAACTCCAGATAGGCCCCCCTGCCGCTGAACAGGTGGCACAAGCCCCAGGCGGCCGCCGAGAGCAATACAGTCAGTACGGCTCCCATTGCCGTCCCATTGCGACCGATGGGTGAGCGGCACAGCGCGTCGTAGACGATCCAACCGCCGGCCATGAATGCCAGACCGATGCCGATGGCCGCAGGCTTGGACAGGGGCATCACGGCTGGGTCGATCAGGTAGATCTCCGCCTGCCCGTAATACAACAGGCACAGCAGAAAGAATCCTGACAGGAAGGTCGTGTACGCCTCCCAGTAGAACCAGTGGAGGGTCGCCGGCAGTGTGGCCGGCGCCACGCGGTACTTCTGCGAGTGGTAGAAGCCCCCGCCGTGTACTGCCCACAGCTCGCCCCCGACGCCACGCGCGGCAAGCCCCGGGTCGACCGGTAGCGTGAGGTGATTGTCCAGCCAGATGAAATAGAAGGACGAGCCGATCCAGGCGATGCCCGCGATCAGGTGCAGCCAGCGGCCGAGCAGGCTCAGCCAGTCGATGGCATAGGCGAGCACGCTCAGGTCCTCTCACGCATCGGGGTGGAAGCTCCGGCCCAGTGAAACGGGCTGATTCAGGCGAATCGTGTTGGGATCGCGGCAGATCGCCACGAGCACGACGATTGTGGCGGCGTAGGGCAGCATCGACAGGAATTCGCTCGGCACGGCGATCCCGAGGCCTTGAGCATAGAGCTGCAGCACAGTCACTGCCCCGAACAGATAGGCACCCAGCAGCACGCGTAGCGGCTTCCAAGTGGCGAACACGACCAGCGCGAGGGCGATCCAGCCGCGACCGGCGCTCAGCCCCTCCACCCACATGGGAGTCAGCGCCGTTGAAAGGTAGGCGCCGGCAATGCCGCTGGTCGCTCCGCCGAACAGGACCGCAAGGTAGCGGATGCGGATGACAGGTTGGCCGAGTGAATGCGCCACAGTCGGTGACTCACCTACGGCTCGCAGGCGTAGCCCGGCGCGCGTGCGCTTCAGAAAGGCGTCGACGGCAAAGTAGAGGGCTATGGAGCCATAGACGAGGACATCGAGATGGAAGAACGCTCCGATCCCTGGAATCGCGCGCAGTCCCGGAATCTCCACCGGCTGCACGGCGTGTACCGGTTGGCCCAGGAAATGCCGACCGATGAACGCGCTCAGGCCGATTCCGAAGAGGGTCAGTGCGAGACCGGTGGCAACCTGGTTCGCCTGCAAGGTGAGCGTCAGGAAACCAAAGAGGAGGGCGAGGAGGGCGCCGGCAACCACGGCGGCGAGATACCCCAACAGCAGGCTGCCGGTGACGGCGGAGACGGCAAAGCCGGCCAGGGCGCCCACGAGCATCATCCCTTCGACACCCAGGTTGAGTACGCCTGAGCGCTCGACGACCAGCTCCCCGAGCGCCGCGTAAATGAGTGGCGTCGCCGCTGTCAGCGTGCTCAGGAGAATCGCAACCCAGGGTGAGTGGCTCATGAGCTGGGCTCCGGTGCCTGTTCGCCGGTCCGCACAGCGCTCGAGGAGCCAGCGGCGGCGCGCACGCTGCGCAGGCGGAAGCGGACGAACAGGTCAGCCGCCAGCAGGTAGAACAGCAGCGTGCCCTGAAACAACCCCGTCACGGCGGACGGCAGCTGCAGTTCGAGTTGCACCGACTCACCGCCCAGGTAGAGCAGCGACATGAGTAGGGAAGACAGGACGATGCCGACGGGATGCAATCTCCCGACGAAGGCGACAATGATCGCGGCGAAGCCATATCCGGGAGAGATGCTCGGCTGCAGTCGACCGATCGGGCCGGCGACTTCACAGACGCCAGCCAGTCCCGCGGCGGCTCCGCTCAGCAGGAGCGCCAGCCAGATGTTGCGCTTGCCGCTGAAGCCGGCGTATTCCGCCGCAGCCGGGGCCAGGCCCGCCACCTCCATCCGGAAGCCCGCGAATGTTTTCGACGCAAAGAACCAGGACGCACCCGCCAACACCAGCGCGATGAGGAAACTGATGTTGGCGCGGGCCCCCTCGAACAGCGTCGGCAACGCCAGCGCGTCGTCGAAAACTTTGGATTGCGGAAAGTTGAAACCGGCCGGATCACGCCAGGGCGCGCGGACCAGCCAGGACAGGAGCAGCTGGGAGATGTAGACCAGCATCAGGCTGACCAGGATCTCGCTGGTGTTGAAACGTGTCCGCAGGAACGCCGGGATCGCAGCCCAGGCCATGCCACCCACGGCACCGGCCAGCAACATCACGGGAATGGCGGCGGCTCCCAGGTGCGGAGCCCAATAGAGAGCGACCCCACCGCCGCAGATCGCCCCGAGCGTGAACTGTCCCTCGGCGCCGATGTTCCAGACGTTCGCCCGGAATCCCAGGGCCAACCCGAGCGCGCACAACATGAGGGGTGTGGCCTTCAGGAGCAACTCGCCTAGCCCGTACATCGTGGTCACGGGTTCGACGAAATAGGCGTAGGAGGCGCCCAATGGACTCTGCCCGAGAAACGCGAAGGCGATGAGTCCTGTGAGGAGCATTGCGGCCGAGGCAATGGCCGGCGCCGCGATGCGCATGACTGCAGACGGCTGGGGGCGACGCTCCAGGCGCCACGGCCAGTCAAGCACTGGGGGCGCTCCCGGACATCAGGTTGCCGACCGCTTCGCGCGTCAGCGTCCCGGTGTCGATGGCCTGCGACAGCCGTCCGCCGGCGATTACTGCGATCCGATCGCAGATCGTGAAGAGTTCGTCCAACTCTTCGGACACTACCAGCAACGCGACGCCCTGGTCGCGAAGATCGATGAGAGCCTGGCGGATGAGTTGTGATGCCCCGACATCGACTCCCCAAGTGGGTTGCGCCGCGATCATGACCTTCGGGGCAAGTCGCGTCTCGCGGCCGACGATGAACTTCTGCAGGTTGCCTCCGGAGAGGCTCTCAGCAGGTGAGTGCTCGTCGCCGCCTTTAACCTGGAACTGTGCGATGGTCTCGCGAGCAAACTCCTTCGCTGCAGCGTGATCGACCAGGCCATGGCTCACCATGCCCGCGCGTGCGCCGGTCAACACGGCGTTTTGGGCCAGCGTCATCGCTGGAACCGCGCCTCTGCCCAAGCGCTCTTCGGGCACGAAAGTCAGTCCCAGACCCCGGCGCAAAGCCGGGTCGGCTCCTGCGACCGATGCTCCACAAATCCTGATGTCACCGACGTGCGCGCCCACGTACTCACCAGACAGGGTCGCGAGGAGTTCGGCCTGGCCGTTGCCCGAGACTCCTGCGATTCCCACGATCTCGCCTTCGCGAACCTGCAGGTCGATACCGCTCAACGAGGTGCCGAAGGGGTCCGAGGAGCGAACTGAAACGCCACTCAACTCGAGGCGCACGGCGCCCGGACTGCGGGGCCGCGGCTGACACTCCCGGATCTCGCTGCCCACCATCATCCGGGCCAGGCTGTCGTTGCTTTCCTCGCGAGGTATCGCGGTTGCGCTGACTTTACCGCCCCGCAGGACCGTGGCTCGATCACAAAGGGCCCGAATCTCGTCGAGCTTGTGGCTGATGTACAGGATGCTGACACCTTCGCTGGCGAGGCGGCGTAGGGTGTCGAAGAGTTTCAGTACCGATTGCGGCGTGAGGACGGATGTCGGCTCGTCCATGATCAGCAGCTTCGGCGACTGCAGCAGGCACCGCACAATTTCCACGCGCTGACGCTCGCCTACGGACATGCTGTGGACGGGCCGGTGGGGCTCGATGGGCAAACCGTATCGCGTGGAGACATCCTGAATGCGTGCCGCCAACTCCCCGGGCTGGCTGCGCTCATCGAGCGCCAGGCCAATGTTCTGCGCGACCGTCAGCGTCTCGAAGAGTGAGAAGTGCTGAAAGACCATGCCGATTCCGAGTCGGCGCGCCTGCGCGGGGCTGTGGATCCAGACCGGTGCACCGTTCCATTCGACGGCGCCTTCATCGGGACGTGTCACGCCGTAGACGATCTTCATGAGCGTGCTCTTGCCCGCCCCGTTTTCCCCGAGTACCGCGTGGATCTCGCCGACTGCCACGGTGAGATCGATGCCGTTGTTCGCGACGATCGTTGGATATCGCTTTGTGATGCCTCGTAGCTGCAAGCGTGGGGTGATCACGTCGCTGCTCTCGAGCCGGCACAGGACGCGCAATCACGATCCTGACAGGCGGAGGGAGTGGGAGGCGCCGGTAGGGCCTGCGTGTCGCCAACCTGTTGCAGCAGCTGGGCCGCAACGGCGACTGCGATTGCCGCGGGCCATTTACTCTCCACGCCAGCAATCCCAATAGGGCAGACGAGTCCGGCGATCTGCTCGGGTGCTAGCCCGTCGCGCGCCAGACGAGAGCGGAATCGCGCGCCTTTGCTCTTGGAGCCGATCAGGCCCAGCCAGGCGAAGTCCTTGCGATCGAGGATGGCCTTGCAGAGCGCGTAGTCCAGCGCGTGATCGTGAGTCATGACCAGGTAGCGCAAGCCGGGGCTCGCACTGCGGACGGACTCGAGGGGTCGAGGCGCATGCCAGGTTCTGACGTTGGCCGGAACGTCCTCGGGAAGCAGCTCGGCGCGCTCATCGATCAATGTGACCTGGAATGGGAGATCCGCTAACGCGCGCACCAGCGCCTGGCCGACATGTCCGGCGCCGTACAGCCACAGTCGCGTCGTCTCGGGGTCCACCGATCGCGCAGCCTCCTCGAGCAACGCCCGGTCGCCGCGCGTGAAGCGCTCTAGCGAGATCTGGACCACACCTCCACAGCACTGGCCCAGGTCCGGTCCAAGAGTGAAGGTATCGATTCGTCCGTTCGGCCCGGCGACATCTGCCAGGAGCTTGCGGGCCGCCTCGATCGCCCGCCACTCGAGCCGCCCGCCGCCGATGGTGCCCAGCGTGTCGCGGGCGGTGACTAGCATGCAGGCGCCCGCCTCGCGTGGGGCGGACCCGCGGATCGCCGCAACGACGACCCGAATGGCAGCCGGCTCGGTTTCGAGGAGCTGACACAGTGCCGACGGCCAGCTACCTCCGAGGGGACGCAGCCAGCGGCCCGAAGGAGCCGGCGAGTACTCGGGCTGAAGTTGTGCATTCATGCGGCACACTCCTTACGAAGGCCGCCGATGGCGCGCAGGACGGCTTCCGGTGTCGCGGGAGCGGTGAGGGGCGGAGGCGGGGCGAGCGTTCCACGCCCAGCGGCGGCCGCGCACGCGTCTCGGATTGCGAAGAACACCGACATCGCCAGCATCAACGGCGGCTCGCCGACCGCCTTCGAGCGATAGATCGTCTCTTCCCGGTTCGGTGCCCCGAAGAATCGGACCGTCGCGTGCTCCGGCCAGTCTTTCGCTGTGGGAATTTTGTAAGTCGATGGCGCGTGAGTCTTGAGTTCACCCTTTTCGTTCCACCACAGTTCCTCCGAAGTCAGCCAGCCGACCCCTTGCAGGAACCCTCCCTCAATCTGCCCACGGTCGATAGCGGGGTTCAGGGAGTCGCCAACATCGTGGAGAATGTCCACCCGCTCGAGCGTCGTCTCGCCCGTAAGCGTGTCGATGGTGACTTCGGCGACCGCGGCTCCGTACGCGAAATAGAAAAAGGGGCGTCCCAGGAGCGTGTTCTTGTCCTGGTGGATCTTCGGCGTTCGGTAAAAGCCGGTGGACGACAACGAGACCCGTGCAGTGTAGGCGGCCTGAACCAGCTCGGCGAAGGCAACACCCGCGCCGTCGCCGGGGTTCGAGGCTCCGAGCCACACTTTCCCGTCGGCGAAGCGGATGTCGGCGGCGGGCACGCCGTATTTCACCACCGCGACCTCCACCAATCGCTCCTTGATCGTACGGCAGGCGGCCTGAGCGGCCATGCCATTGAGGTCCGACCCGGACGAAGCCGCGGTAGCCGAGGTGTTAGGAACCTTGCTCGTGTCCGATGCCGTGATGCGAATGGCGCTGATCGGCAGCCCAAACTCCGCTGCGACGACCTGGGCGACCTTCGTGTGCAGGCCCTGGCCCATCTCCGTCCCGCCGTGATTGAGCAGGACCGTGCCGTCGGTGTAGACGTGCACGAGTGCACCGGCTTGATTGTACTGGGTGGCGGTGAAGGAGATGCCGAACTTCACGGGTGTCAGAGCCAATCCGCGTCTGACGATCGGGTGGGTGTCGTTCCAGCGATCGATGGCGCCGCGCCGATTGCGGTAGTCGCTGTCCCTCTCGAGCTGGTCGATGAGCTCGGGAATGATGTTGTCTTCCACCGCCTGACCGTAGTGCGTGAGTGCGGGTTGCCGCTGGCCGTAGAGATTGATCCGGCGCACATCCAGGGGGTCACGACCCAGGCTGCGAGCGATGTCGTCCAGGATGGTCTCGATGACCATCATTCCCTGCGGGCCGCCGAAACCCCGGAAAGCCGTGTTTGAGACGGTGTGAGTCTTGCACCGGTGGGAGACGATCTCGACGTGCTCGAGGTGATAGGCGTTATCGAGATGGAACATTGCCCGGTCGTTGACGGGGCCGGACAGATCGGCCGAATAGCCGCAACGCGAAGCCATCATCACCTTCAGCGCCAACACGCGACCGTCCGGCGCGAACCCCACTTCGTAGTCGGCCAGGAAGTCGTGCCGCTTGCCGGTCACGATCATGTCGGCGTCGCGATCCAAGCGCAGCTTGACCGGATGTCCGGCTTTGCGGGCCAGCACGGCCGCGGCGGCCGCAAGCAACGCAGGCTGGCTTTCCTTGCCGCCAAACCCGCCGCCCATGCGGCGACATTGCACGACAACCGCATTGGTCGGTAGCTGCATCGCGTGCGCGACGATGTGCTGCACTTCGGTAGGGTGTTGGGTAGAGCTGTGAATGAGGATGCCGCCGTCATCCTGAGGAAGGGCAATCGCGATCTGCCCCTCGAGATAGAAATGGTCCTGGCCGCCGATGACCACCGTCCCCTGCAATCGGTGCGCGGCAGAGCCCAGAGCCGTGTCCGGCTGGCCACGGGTCATTTTGCGAGTCGGCAGCACGTAGCTGCGAGCCGCCAGCGCGGCACGAATATCCAGCAGTGCAGGCAACTCCTCATAGGTGACAGCCACGCGGCGTGCCGCCTTGCGGGCTGCCAATTCGGAGCGCGCGGCCACCGCAAACAAGGGTTGGCCCGCGTACTGCACCAGCCCGTCGGCGAAGATCGGATCGTCATGCACCGCTGAACCATAGTTGTTCTCTCCCGGAATGTCGGCCGGAAGGGCGACGGCTACGACGCCGGGGCTCGAACGGACGGCATCCAGGCTCAAGCTCTTGATGCGGCCATGGGCGATCGCACTGACTCCGAATGCAGCCTGCAGCGCATCCGCGGGAAGAGGGATGTCATCGCAATAGTGCGCACGGCCGGTCACGTGCAGAGGGGCGCTGTCATGAGGAAGTGGCTGGCCGATGACGCTCATGACGCAAGAAAGAACCGCAGGAGCAGGTTGGCGGCGCCGCGCATGCGGTACTCGCTGGAAGCACGCATATCTGTCAGGGGCGTGAAGTCGCGGGACAGCGCCGCCATTGCGGCGTCGATGGACTCCCTACACCATTTACGTCCGATGAGGGCCGCTTCAGCCTGCGCAGCCCGAGTGGGCACGGCGGCCATGCCGCCGAAGGCGAGGCGGGCGCCAACCACCTGCCCGTCAGCGACCTCGATAGCGAAGGCCCCGCAAACGGCGGAGATATCCTGGTCGAATCGCTTGGCGAGCTTGTAGCTGGCGAACAGAGTGCCGGCCGCCGCGGCAGGGACGTGCACGCCGTAGACGTATTCGCCCGGAGCGAGATCCTTTTTCTGATAACCGAGGTAGAAACGCTCGAGGGGCAGGCGTCGTTGCCGGTCCTGGCGGCGCAGGTCGAGCTGCGCGCCGAGCGCGATCAGGCTCGGCATCGAGTCCCCGATCGGCGACCCGTTGGCGATATTGCCGCAGAGCGTCCCGGAATTGCAGACCGGCGGCGATGCAAAGCGGCGCGCCTGCTCTGCCAGTGCGGGATGGGACTCGACCAGCAGTGGCCACGCCGTGCTCAGCGGGACGGCCGCACCGAACCACAGGCCGTCGTCGGTCCTGCGGATCTCGTGCAATTCGGCCACGTCGCCCAGGTACACGATATTCGGGAGTTCCCGCAGGTGTTTGGTCACCCACAGGCCGACATCCGTTCCGCCCGCGAGAACCAGGGACTCGGGATCCGACGCCAGCGCCGCGTCGAGCTCGTTGAGGTTTCGGGGCGCACAGTAACCGGGCAACTGCAGCGCCGCCTCGGAGTCGGAACGCCGCAACTCGCGTAGCTGCCGGAGGCGAGCCTCCGAGTGAGCGTCCGTTCGACCCCAGTGCGCGGGCTCGGGCAACTGCCTCATTCGGCAACCGGCATCGATGATCGGCCGATATCCGGTGCAGCGGCACAGGTTGCCCGCCAGCGCGTCTACGACCGCTTCGCGAGTCGGCGCAGCAGCGCTTTCGAGATACAAGGCAAACAACGACATCACGAATCCCGGCGTGCAGAAGCCGCACTGGCTTGCGTGCTCTTCGACCATCGCCCGCTGTACCGGGTGGAGGGTTCCGTCGCGCGCCTGCAGGCTTTCCACTGTCACCAGTTCCTTCCCATCGAGGGTGGGTAGAAACCGGATGCAAGAATTGATCGCACGGTAGGCGACTCGACTGCCGTCGGGGCTCAACTCGCCCAGAACCACCGTACAGGCGCCGCAGTCTCCCTCCGCGCAACCTTCCTTAGTGCCGGTGCGGCGGGCGTCGTTACGCAGGTACTCGAGAACCGTGGTCGTCGGGGGGAGATCGCCGACGCAGTGGAGTTTGCCGTCCAGGACGAAGCGAATGCGCTTGCCGGCTTGACGGCTCGGCGCGTCGGAGTCGGTCAACTCCCGCGATAGGTCGAGTAGCTCCACGGCGATACCAACAAGGGGATGTGATAGCTCTGCGCCGCGTCGGGAATCCCGAAATTCACGACGACCTGGTCGAGAAACGGCGGCTCGGGCAGGGGTACGTCGCGCGCCCGGAAATATTCGGCGACATGAAAGGTCAGCGAGTAGCGACCCGTCCGCAGCGCGCCGCCTTCGAGAAGGGGACCGCCGCAGCGGCCATCGTCATTCGTACGCACCTTCGCAAGCGAGCGGGGCGGCCCGGCATCCAGCGAATGCAGCTCCACGAGCATGCCGGTCGCCGGCAAACCCGCCGCGACGTCGAGCACGTGCGTGGTGATTTTTCCCATCTGCGCCCGATCGTACGCGCCCGATTTGTTGTACACAATCGCGACGAAAATTGTGCACGGTCGCGCCTGGGTGCACTAATTGTGTGCGCCGCGCCACAACGGCATACCACGCGATTCGGTTGACGAACGCAGGAAACCCACGCTGGCCTGCATCGGCCGTCATAGTCGCGACACTTGCGTGGCGGGGGTACGATGCGGCACGGCTCGTGCAATGACAATTAAAACGGAGGCCTGTTCATCGATGCTCGTACGTTATCTGACGCGCTCCCCGGTTGCTGCATTGGCCAGCGGTCTGTTGTTTTCACTGGCGCCGTGGGTCGCGCAGGCCGCCGATCCGGTGAAAGTCGCTTTCGTCTACGTGGATCCGGTCGGTGATAGCGGCTGGACGTTCGAGCACGACCTCGGACGCAAGGCACTCGAGAAAGCACTCGGTCCACAAGTCAAAACCACGTACGTCGAAAACGTACCCGCCACCGCCGACGCCGAGCGCGTCGTCCGGCAACTGGCCGCCGCCGGCAACCAGCTCATCTTCACCACCTCGTTCGGCTACATGGATGCGACGTTGAAGGTGGCCAAGCTGTTCCCGAAGGTGCGCTTCGAACACGCGACGGGCTACAAGACGGCCGCGAACGCAGTCACCTACGAAGCGCGAGTGCACGAAGGTGCCTATCTGCTGGGCGTGCTCGCCGGCAAGACCACCAAGACCAACACCATCGGCTTCGTCGGCTCGTTTCCCATTCCCGAAGTCATTCGCAACATCGACGCGGTGACTCTGGGAGCGCGTAGCGTCAATCCCGCGGTCAAGACCAAAGTCATCTGGGTAGACACCTGGTACGACCCGGGCAAGGAGCGCCAGGCAGCGGAGACGCTGGCGGCGCAAGGCGCGGATGTCCTGTGTCAGAACACCGACTCGCCTTCGGTGGTGCAGGTCGCCGAACAGAAGGGCATCCACGCCTTCGGTTGGGACTCGGATATGGCCAAGTACGGTCCGCACGCGCAACTTACGGCCAATACCGAGAACTGGGGCGGCTACTACACCGAGGAAGTGCGCAAGGTCATCAACGGGACCTGGACCGGAGGACGCCGAACCATCGGTGGCGTCAAGGAGAGCATGATCGTGCTCACGCCGTTGAATCCGTCGATTCCGCCCGACGTCGTCAAGCTCTTCAACGACCGCAAGCAGGCAGTCATCGACGGGAAGGTCAACCCGTTCACCGGGCCGATCAAGGACAACTCGGGAGCGGTGAAGGTCGCGGCAGGCTCGACCCTGACGGATCAGCAGCTCATGACCCTCGATTGGTATGTCGCGGGCGTCGAGGGCTCCGTCCCGAAGTAACACGTGAACGGCACCGAAGATTTCATCAGGGGACTACCCAAAGCCGAGCTGCACCTGCACATCGAGGGCACGCTCGAGCCGGAGATGGTCTTCGAGCTGGCCGCAAAGCACGGTATCGAGGTTCCGTACGCTTCGGTGGCGGCGCTGCGGGAGGCGTACCGATTTGCGGATTTGCAGTCCTTTCTCGACGTCTACTATGCCGGCGCGGCGGTCTTGCGTGAGGAAGCCGACTTCCATGCGCTGACGGCGGCGTATCTGCGCAAGGCCCACGAGCAGGGCGTGGTGCACGTGGAAATCTTTTTCGATCCGCAGACACACACTTCCCGGGGTGTTGCGTTCGCGGCCGTCGTCACGGGGATTCGGCAAGCGCTGCTGGATGCGCAATCCCGATATGGGATGACTCATCGGCTGATCCTGTGTTTTCTACGGCATTTGAGCGCTACGGAGGCACTGGCGACCCTCGAGGAGGCGTTGCCATACAAAGGCTGGATTGCTGCCGTCGGGCTCGACTCGTCCGAGGCAGGCAATCCGCCTGCGAAGTTTGCCGAGGTGTTTGCCAAAGCACGCAGCCAGGGATTCCTGGCGGTCGCTCACGCCGGCGAGGAAGGGCCTGCCGAGTACGTTCGCGACGCGCTGGATCTGCTTGGTGTGAGTCGCATCGACCATGGAGTTCGCAGCGACCAGGATCCAGCGCTCATCAAGCGTCTGGTGCGCGAGTCGGTGCCGCTCACCGTCTGTCCGTTGTCCAACGTCATGTTGAAGGTGTTCGACCGGATGGCGAATCACAATCTCAAGTGGCTGCTGGATCGGGGCGTTTGCGTGACCGTCAACTCGGATGATCCCGCCTATTTCGGCGGCTACATCCTCGAGAACTACCTCGCCGTCAGCGCAGCGTTGGGACTGTCGAAGGCGGATCTCACGCGGCTGGCGCGCAACTCGATCCAGGCGTCCTTTCTCGTGCAGGCGGACAAGGATCTGTGGTCGGATCGGATCGACGCCTACGCCGCCGCGCACGGCGGTCGCTAGCTCGCAGGCCGCGCCGCAGGCGACTTTGCCGATGAACTAGACGTCGAAAAAGCCAGCGTCGACCGGTTTGTGCGCCAGGATCTCCTCGCGCGTCAGCCCCTGGATCTCGTGCGGAAACACCAGCCAGTCGTTCGTGCTGCGAACGTGGTAATCGGGAACTATCGAGCTGCGGTTGCGCTCGGGTTTGTAGTAGACCGTCGCCACCCGGATCTGCGCCGGCAGGTTGCGCCGGCAGCGCTTCTGCAGCTCTGACAGGACCGCCTCGAGGCTACGACCGGAGTCGAACACGTCGTCGATCAGAAGGAGCCGGTCTTCGTACGTCAACCGCGAGACCAGATAGTCGATGGCATGCACCCGGACGGTTTTCGCCTGAGTGTCGATGCCGGTATACGCAGACGTCCGGATCGAAATGTGGTCTGCCTC
>FTEY01000513.1_pt1 | contig 13012 bp, 13 predicted proteins | sample 1640321 | NCBI WGS metagenome assembly FTEY01 (sample SAMEA3914816, study PRJEB12502) | metagenome | biome: forest; material: soil | place: USA | collected 2011-09-16 | depth 0.3 m
CGAATTCCTGCTGGCGCTCGTCGTCGTCGCTGTTCCAGGGAGTCTCGGCCGGACCGACGCTCTGCTCGCCCCAGCCCTCATCCAACACCTCGACCGAATTTTCCTCAGGTCGCTCGGTGGATTCGGAACGGCTGTCGCCGTCGTGATGTTCCTCGGTCTGCTGCGCGGATTGGCCCTGGGCTTCTTCGGCGGGCGCCTCGAACACGCCGGTGCCTTCCCCGTCCTCGACGGGCTCGAGCATCACATTGGTCTCGAGGAGTTCGCGGATGTGCGCCTGGAGCTCCAAAGCGGGCAACTGCAGGAGCCGGATCGCCTGCTGCAGCTGCGGGGTCATGGTCAGTTGCTGACCCAGCTTGAGCTGCAGGGAGGGTTTCAGCATGGTGACACGTGCGGCGCGACAGCCTTCCTATCCTAAATACTTCAAAATCAAGGGCTTCGGCCTCGCTTGGGGCGCTCTCAGAGGCGAAACGACTCACCCAAGTACACCTCACGTACTTGGGGGTTGGCAAGGATTTCTTCCGCAGATCCGGAGGCGATTACCGTACCCTGGTTGACGATGTAAGCCCGCCCGCAGACCCCCAGCGTCTCGCGCACGTTATGGTCGGTAATGAGGACGCCAATGTTGCGCCCGGTGAGCTCGCGGATGATCCGCTGGATGTCCAGGACGGACAGGGGGTCGACGCCGGCAAACGGCTCATCCAGCAGCATGAAGCGGGGTTCGGCGGCCAGCGCCCGGGCGATTTCCACTCGCCGGCGCTCGCCCCCCGAGAGCGACAGTCCCAAGCTGCGGCGCACATGGCCGATGCGCAGCTCCTCGAGGAGCTTCTCGAGCCGCTCTTCCCGGCCCGCCCGGTCCAGGTCGTCCCGGGTCTCGAGAACCGCCATGACGTTGTCCTCGACCGACAGCTTGCGAAAGACCGAGGCCTCCTGCGGCAGATAGCCCACCCCGAGCTGGGCCCGCTTGTGCATCGGCAAAAAGGTGATGTCCCGGTCGTCGAGCTCGATGGCGCCCGCATCGCAGCTCACCAGGCCGACGATCATGTAGAACGCGGTCGTCTTGCCCGCGCCGTTGGGACCCAGAAGTCCGACCACCTCGCCGTTGCCGACTTCGAGCGACAGATTTCGCACGACCTGGCGCGACTTGTAGCTCTTGGCCAGGCCGGACGCTTTGAGCGCGCTCATGGCTTGTTGTCGGGCTCCTGGGAGCGTGGCGGGATCGTGATGTGCACGCGGGAGGAGCCGCCACTTCCCGGCTGGCCCGACACCTTCGCTTGCCGCTCGCGGATGCTGTAGACGACGAGCGGGGCGTCGAGGTTATTGCCTTCGTAGAACAGGTGCGCATCGCCGTTGAGCTTCACCGATCCGTCGGTCACGTCGTAAACGATCTCCTCGGCGTGCCCATGGGCCACCGGCTCGGAGTTCTGCTCGAACTCAGCCGGACTGCCTGTGACGGTGGCGCGGGAAATGAGGCCGTCCTTGAGCTCGACGACCGCCTGATCCGAGTGCAGGTAGCCGCCTTTTTCGGTGTTGATGCGAACGTTCCCTTTGAACGTCCACTGACCATTCTCGAGAGTCAGCCCGCCCTTGGTCTCCGCGTGGTCAGCGTGCACCCGGATCATGTCGTTGCACAGGACGACGTCCTCGAACACCCCGGAATTGGTCTTGTAGTCGACCTTCAGGTCGGCCGCATCGACGGCTCCCGCAGGCGTGCCGGCACCCGATTTCCGGGCTTCCTTCGGTTTCCGCGGGTCATCGGAGGTGGTTTTGGTGCAATCGATCGGGGCCTCCGCCTGCGGCTTATCCACCGCCGCCATGCGTGTGCCCGGAGGACGAGCGCCAGCGGGTAGCCCGAGCGCGACCGCGAGGGTGGCGAGCACGCTGAGTGCTGTGAATCGCACTGCGGCACTGAGGTCTGACCGCGCGGCGCTAGGGCGATGAGATGGCATGGACTCTCGATTTTAAATGCACCGTCCGCTCCTTCAAGTCGGCGGACATCCCGCGCGCGTGCGCCTGCTTTCCCGACCAATTCAGCGTAACCGGATCCTTGGTGTCGACGGTCTGCGATTTCATGTCGACGGCGAGCTTTTCCGTCTCGATGCTGGCCTGGTCGGGATCGCCCGGCAGAAATCCCCAGATCCGGACATTGCCAGCCAAGTGGACCTGGTCGGTATTGCGGCCGAGGACACCACTATCCGCCCGGCCGCTCCACTGATTGCCGGTGGTGTCGCGGAAACCCATCTTGACCTGCTGCAGATCAACGTCCGTGGACCCTGGCGGCTGACGGATCAGGTCCGCATCGATGGTGTAAAGCGGGTGCCCATCGGCGCCAGTCTCGACAAGGTGCGCCTGGCGGACCACATAACCCGGGTCCCCGGTACGCTCGTCGACCGTCGTCGCGGATACCGTTTCGCGCTGCTCGCTTCCCAAGAGCACCGCGCCGGCGATGATGGCTATGAACACCACGACAATGAAGATCCGGTAAATCACGGACGTTTTTTCCCTCGCGTACCGTTGGGCCGCGCGCGGTGGGCGAGCAGGTAGTCGCACACTTCGCGTACGGCGCCGTGACCTCCATTCGCCGAAGTCACGATATGGGCGGCTCTCTTCGCCTGCGCGTGTGCATCCGCGACTGCAAACGCAATCGCAACCTGGTGCATCAGCGGGACATCGGGCACATCGTCACCGACACACGCACACTGCGAAGCAGTCAACTTCAGTTTTCCCAGCAGCCGACGGAACGCACCGTCCTTGTCCGACTGACCTTGGACAACGTGTCGGATCCCGAGTTCGCGACACCGGGTAGTCACCATTTGCGACTTGCGCCCCGAGATCACGGCTACTTCTATTCCGGCGCTGCGCACCTGTTGTACTCCGTAACCGTCGCGCACGTGGAATACCTTCAGTACCTCGCCGCGAGGTCCGAAGTGAAGGCGGCCGTCCGTCATGACGCCGTCAACATCCAGCACCAGGAGCCGAATGGCTGCGACGCCGGTTGCCGTGGCCGTCATCAAACGACGCCCGCGCGCAGCAGGTCGTGAATGTTGAGTGCCCCGATCAGGCGGCCGCTCGCGTCGGCAACCGGCAGAGCCGTGATGCGGTGAAGCTCCATCAAGTGCACCGCCTCGGCCGCCAACTCACGTGCGCCGATTGTCTTGCACTTCGGTGTCATGACCGCGCTCATCGGCGTCGTATGGATATCGACCTGACGGTCGAGTGTCCGGCGCAGGTCACCGTCGGTGAACACTCCAAGGATACGGGCGTCGGCGTCCGCGATAACGGTCATGCCCAGACCCTTTTGCGACATTTCCATCAGGCCGTCTCGCAGCGGCGCGTCAGGCGCTACGTGCGGCACCGCGGCACCGGTGCGCATCATGTCCTCCACGTGCAGCAACAGCTTGCGGCCCAGGCTGCCGCCCGGATGCGATTGAGCGAAATCGTGTTTGGTGAACCCGCGGGCTTCGAGCATCGATACCGCGAGCGCATCACCCATTGCGAGCGTCGCCGTCGTGCTCGCGGTCGGCGCCAGGTTCAGAGGACAGGCTTCCTCGGGGACGCTGACATCCAGGGTGACCGTCGCCGCCCGGCCGAGCGTGGATTCCACCTTCCCCACGAGGACGATCATCGGGACCGCCAGCCGCTTGAGGTGCGGCAACAGGACGATCAGCTCGGGCGTTTCCCCGGAGTTGGAGATGGCCAGCACCACATCGTCCCGGGTAATCATCCCCAGATCTCCGTGTCCCGCTTCCGCCGGGTGCATGAAGAATGCCGGCGTGCCGGTGCTGGCCAGCGTGGCGGCGATTTTCCCGCCGACGTGGCCGGACTTGCCGATGCCCGTGACTACGACGCGACCTCGGCAGGCCAGGCAGAGCTGACACGCCACCGCGAACGCTGAGTTCAGTCGTGGCACAAGCGATTCCACCGCGCGCGCCTCGATGCTCAGGGAGCGCCGGGCGGAGGCCAGGAGCTGGGATTCGTCGGCCGCAGGCGCGGTTGGGGCGGGGTGCATCTGGTTGATTATAGGCCGAGTTGGCGACCTGGGAGCGCTCCGGTAGGTGGGGCCACCGGCTCCCGAAAGAGAGAGTGAGCGTGCCGGTCGCGAGGAGGCCGGGGTAGCGCGGACTGCGACGGAGTCCCCAGCGCGGGTAGTCCGTGACGCGCGCGGGGCCGGGCCCACCGCGACGCGCTAAACTGCGCGCCATGAACCCCGAACAAGTCGCACAGCTCATCCGTGCAGGTCTCCCGGACGCCGACGTCCGGGTCGAGTCTGAGGACAACACCCACTTCGCGTGTCGCGTCGTGGCGCAGGAGTTTGCCGGCAAACGCAGTATTGCCCGGCACCAGCTCATCTATCGAACCCTCGGGGAGCTGATGGGACGTGAGATTCACGCGATGTCGATCGAGGCGCTGACTCCCGAGGAGTCGCAACAGCATCCGCGGGCCGGAATGTGAGCATGGACAAGCTGCAGATCCAGGGGGGCGTGCCCCTCGAGGGAGAGGTCCGCATCTCCGGCGCCAAGAATGCGACTCTGCCGATTCTGGCCGGTGCGCTGCTCGCCGACGATCCAGTAACGGTTGCAAACGTTCCGCATCTCAAAGACGTGACGACGACGGTGGAACTCATCGGTCGGATGGGGGCCACGGTGACCATCGATGAGAGGATGCGGATCGAGGTCGACGGCTCAACGGTCAAGGAATGCTTCGCGCCGTACGAACTCGTGAAAACGATGCGCGCCTCGATCCTCGTGCTGGGCCCGCTCCTCGCCCGTTTCGGCAAGGCCGACGTCTCGTTGCCGGGCGGCTGTGCGATCGGTGCGCGTCCGGTGAACATCCACGTGGCAGGGCTTCAGGCCATGGGCGCGGACATTACTATCGAGAACGGGTACATCCGCGCCCGCGCAGGTCGCTTGAAGGGCGCCCGGTTGGTGCTCGACACGGTCACTGTTACAGGGACCGAGAATCTGATGATGGCGGCAACTCTCGCTGACGGCGAGACGGTCATCGAGAACGCAGCCCGGGAGCCAGAGGTCCTCGATCTGGCGAATTTCCTGATCGCGATGGGCGCCCGGATCCAGGGGGCCGGGACGGATAAGATCGTCGTCCAGGGCGTGAAGCGGTTACGTGGGACCTCTTACGAGGTGTTACCTGACCGAATCGAGGCCGGCACGTATCTCGTGGCCGGCGCCATCACTCGCGGTGTCGTCCGCGTCAAGAACGCCCGTCCGGATCATCTCGACGCGGTTGTGGCCAAGCTGAGTGAGGCCGGCGCCAAGGTCGGTATCGGCGACAACTGGATCGAAGTCGACATGCGGGGCAAGCGACCCAAGGCGATCGACGTGCGGACCGCACCGTACCCGGCGTTTCCCACCGACATGCAGGCGCAGTTCGCTGCGTTGAATACCGTCGCGGCAGGGGTCGGTACGATCATCGAGACGATCTTCGAGAATCGCTTCATGCACATGCTCGAGATGCGGCGGCTGGGCGCTGAGATCCGGCTCGAAGGGAACACCGCGATCATCCGCGGCGTCGAAAAGCTCACCGCCGCGCCGGTGATGGCCACCGATCTGCGCGCTTCCGCCAGCCTGGTTCTCGCTGGGCTGGTCGCCGAGGGGCGCACCGATGTCGAGCGGATCTACCACATCGATCGCGGATACCAGGCGATCGAGGAGAAGCTGGCGCAGTTGGGGGCGCAGATCAAGCGCGTGCCAAACTGATCTATTCTATTGGCGCAAAGTCGCCTGCGGCGCTTTGCGCACAATCAGCGCCGCGGCGTCGTTTGGCGGCGAGCAAAAGGCGTGGCTTTTGCTCGCGAGGTATTGGAGGGGCGCCGCTTTTGCCGGAATCAAACGCCGCGGCTTCGTTTTGCGGCGGGCAAAAAGCGTGGTTTTTTTCCGCGTGGCCGTTCGGAGGCCGCGGCGCGATCGTTCCAATGTAAGAACTTTCTGACTGCGAACCTTCACGGGGGCGGCGTAGTATGGTTGATGCTGCTTTCACGCGGGGATCGCTATGCAAATCGGCATGATCGGGATGGGGCGAATGGGCGCCAACATGGTGCGCCGGCTCCTCAAGGGAGGCCACGACTGCGTGGCGTTCGATCGCAACGTTGAGCTCAGCAAAGCGGTCGAGAAAGAAGGAGCGCGTGCGACGACGGCTCTGAAGGACCTCGCTGCCGCGCTCAAGCCGCCGCGAGTGGTCTGGATCATGGTGCCGGCGAGTGTCGTGGACTACGTGATCGCGGATCTCCGCCCGATGCTCCAGAAGGGCGACATCCTTATCGACGGAGGCAACTCGCACTATCACGAGGACATCCGCCGAGCCGATGAGCTCAAGACCTCGGGCATCCACTACGTCGACGTCGGCACGAGCGGCGGCGTGCTCGGCTTCGAACACGGCTTCTGCCTGATGATCGGGGGCGAGAAGGACATCGTAGGCGGTCTCGATCCGATCTTCGCAACGCTGGCTCCCGGCGGAGCGCTCAACGGCACCCCGGCGGCCAATGGGTATCTGCACTGCGGACCGGTTGGCGCGGGCCACTTCGTGAAGATGGTTCACAACGGCATCGAGTACGGCCTGATGGCGGCCTACGCGGAAGGACTGAATCTGCTCGCGCACGCCGACGCGGGACTCGAGGGGCGCGAGGCCGATGCCGAGACGGCGCCGCTGTCGAATCCCAAGCTATATCAATACAAGTTGGATATCGCCGCGATCGCCGAGGTATGGCGCCACGGGAGCATCATTTCCTCGCGTCTGCTCGACCTGACGGCCGCTGGCCTGGCGGCGGATCCGACGTTGCAGAGCTTTGGCGGGCGAGTGTCGGACTCCGGGGAAGGGCGCTGGACGATTCAGGCTGCCATCGACGTCGGTGTTCCTGCCAACGTGTTGAGTGCCGCCCTGTACGCGCGCTTCGAATCCCGCGGCCGCGCGGAATTTGCCGACAAGCTGCTGTCATCGATGCGGCTGGGCTTCGGCGGACATCTCGAGAAGAAGGGCTGATCATGGATCGCCAGGACTGCGACTCTCTGGTCATCTTCGGCGCCACCGGCGATCTGTGTTACAAGAAAATCTACCCGTCGCTGTACAACCTGGCGCGACGTGGACTGCTGACCGTACCGGTCGTCGGCGTCGCCCGCGCCGGCTGGACTCGGGACAAGCTGGTGGAGCATGTCCGCAAGAGCATTGCGGATGGAGTCAAGGATCCCGACACCGCGGTGCTCGACAAGCTGACCGGTCTGCTTCGTTATGTGGACGGCGACTACCGCGAGTCCAGCACCTTCGTGGAGCTTCGCAAGGCGCTCGACAACGCGCAGCGCCCGCTGTTCTACCTGGCGATACCGCCGAGTGTGTTCCCGGTCGTCATCGGGCACCTGGGTGAGCAGAAGTGTGCGGGTGGCGGCTCGCGGGTCGTGATCGAGAAGCCGTTTGGACGCGATCTCGCTTCCGCGCGCGCGTTGAATCAGACGTTGCTGCAGGAATTTCCCGAGACCAGCATTTTTCGCATCGATCACTATCTGGGCAAGGAGCCCGTGCAGAATCTGCTGTACTTCCGCTTCGCCAACTCCTTCCTCGAGCCCGTTTGGAATCGCAATTTCGTCTCCAGCGTGCAGATCACGATGGCGGAGAAGATTGGCGTGGCGGGCCGGGGCAAGTTTTACGAAGAGGCCGGTGCGATTCGCGACGTGATCCAGAATCACCTGATGCAGATCGTTGCATTCCTCGCCATGGAGCCTCCGGTCAACACCGACGGCGAATCGCTCCGCGATGAGAAGGTGAAGGTGCTGAAGGCGATCCGACCAGTGTCCTACAACCACCTCGTGCGCGGACAGTTCCGAGGCTACGGCCAAGAGCCCGGAGTCGCGCCGAACTCCAAGGTCGAGACCTACACCGCTTTGAAACTCGAGGTCGATTCCTGGCGTTGGAGCGGTGTGCCGTTTTATCTGCGGGCGGGGAAGTGTCTGCCGGTCACTGCCACCGAGGTGGTCGTCGATCTGCGGCCGCCGCCGGCGCGAGTCTTTGGTGACCTCGGGCCCGAGCGACCCAACTACCTGCGCTTTCGCGTTGGCCCTGATGTCGCCATCGCGCTGGGTGCGCACGCCAAGAAGGCCGGGACCACCATGCAGGGGCGGGATGTCGAGTTGTTCGTCGCGCAGCAGCAAGCTGACGAGATGGACGCATACGAGCGCCTGATCAGCAGCGCCATGATCGGTGACACCGCGCACTTCGCTCGTCAGGACGAAGTGGAGGCCGCGTGGGCCATCGTTGATCCGATCCTCGGAACCGATTCGCCGGTGTATGAGTACACGCAGGGAACGTGGGGTCCGGCGGAGGCCGATCAGGTCGTCGCGGGTGGGCCGTGCGGTTGGCACAACCCGGGCGCGGACGCGCAAAGTTGGACCCGGTCGTGCGCGGCGCCAGGGGAATTGGGCCGGTTCGCGCCTTAGTTCATTGGCAAAATACGCCTGCGGCGGCCTGCGGCCGCCGACAGCGGCGCCGTTTCCGGCGGCCCTCTTTCGACAATCGATTCAGGGCGTGGTTTTTGCCGCCTGCGCTAAACTTCGGCCGTCCAGACTTCAGAGTGTTCGCGGCCCGCGATGGCGCGGGTCGCCGCGATCCGATCGTCGCCGCTCAACAGCGACTGCACGGCGTTGTGTTTATCCGCCCCCGCGACGATGAATATCAACTCGTCGAACCACGTGAGCACGTCAGGCGTCACGCTGACCGCCTGCATTCCATCAGGACGATTCACGGCAATCGCGCGCCGTCCTTTCGACCTCTCTATGTCAGCCGCGCCGAACAACGACGCCGTGTGACCGTCCGCTCCCAGGCCGAGCAATCCCAACCCGAAACTCACCTTGCTTCGGACAAGGGTATCCAGGCGTTTCTCGAAGTCTGTCGCGGCCTCCTCGAGCGGCAATTCGGTGCGCACGCGCAGTATCGAGTCGTCAGGCAGTTGGAGTGCCGTCAGCAGCGGCAGAATCTGCTGATAGTTGCTGGCGGTCGCCGTCGAGGGAACGTACCGATCATCGGAAAACAACACGCGCAATCCGGGAGTGGGGCGCGGGTTGCGTGAGCCAAGCTCGCGGTAAGCCGGCAAGGGCGTGTTGCCCCCGGAGAGCATGACGGCCGTGTCCCGCGGCCCCTGAATGGCCGCAGCGAGGCGCTCGATCAGCGCCGCCTGCAGGTCGGCCTTGGTCGCGAAGCGTCGAGCTTCGATTCGGGATGCCATGCTCATTTCTTTCCTCTAAGAGGTCCGCGGTTGCTCCGTCACCGGCGTCTTCACCTCGAGTGTCTGGCGGCCGCGCAGCACCTTGACTGCAATTGTCGATCCCGGTTTGTGGCCGGCAACCCGGGCCAGCGCGGCCTGCGCACTGTGGACCGGAGTGCCGTCGACGGCCAGCACCAGATCCCCGGGACGCAGTCCGGCCTGTTGGCCGGGGCTGTCGACGTAAAAGCGGGTCAGCAGCACGCCACCTTGGGCGAGCCCGAGGCGTGCAGCCTGCTCATCGGTAACATCCTGAGGCACGATCCCGATCCAGCCGCGAATCACGCGACCGTGCGCAACGATGTCGCTGAGCACGCCGCGCACCATGTTCACAGGAATGGCGAATCCGATGCCCTCGACGCCGAGATTCTTGGCGACGATGGCGGTGTTGATTCCGATCAGATCGCCGCTCGAGTCGACCAGTGCGCCACCGGAGTTGCCGAAGTTGATCGGTGCGTCGGTCTGAATGAAGTCCTCGAGCATTGCAACGCCGAGTTGCTGTCGACTGGTGGCGCTGACGATGCCGTGTGTAACGGTCTGGCTCAGACCGATCGGGTTGCCGATCGCGAGGACCACATCGCCCACCCGCAGCCGATCGGAGCGCCCGAAAGTGGCGACCGGCAGGTGTGGCAGGTCGATCTTCAGCACGGCCAGATCGGTATCGGGGTCGCGGCCGACGATCTTGGCCACCGCCTCGCGGCCGTCGGCCAACTGGACCTTCACGGAATCGGCATTCGCGACGACGTGATGGTTGGTGACGATGTGTCCGGCCTCATCGACGATCACTCCCGACCCCAGGGTGTTTTCGACGCGCTGCCGGTACCACGGCCGGTAATCCCCGAGCAGCTCTCCCAGCGTTGAGGGTGCCATGCGCTCCGTGACGAGGCGGTCGGTGGACACAGTGACCACTGCCGGTGCGGCGCGCTGCACGGCGTCCGAATAAGTTACGCGGACTGGCCCTGGAGCCGGCGGGGCCTCGACGGCCGCGCTGCGAATCGCGGGGGGTGGCGATGCCTCAACGGGCGCCGGCGTTGCGACCGGCGATGGGGCCGGGCGGCGGATCAGGTCGGGCCTGAGCGCCACGACCACGAAGGCCAGGGCGAGGCCGCCCACTATCGAGCCCGCGATGAAAGCGAGTCCGCGGCCGAAGCGTTCGAACATCTGTCACTCCGCGAAGATCCGGTGAAAGCCCGCCCGGAGGGCAGGACGGGCTCATTTGTGTCCCGCCGGAATGGCGGGGCCAGTTGTGTATAATGCGCCGCCCCCCGCAGGCCGGAAACAGCACCAGGTGCTCGCACGAGGGCAGTCGTGGCACTGCAGCGAGTGCGCGCCTGACCGAACGGTTGGAGCGCTCGAAAAAGTGTGTGCAGGGGCTCCGAAGCGCTTCGGCGCGAGATGTCTGGAGAGTTTTTAGATGGCCGAAAACGTGGTCGGCATGGTTGAAGAAGTCGATCTGAGTCGACGCAAGTTCCTAACTACCGCAACGGCTGCGACAGGAGCGATAGGCGTCGTATTCGCCGCCGTCCCGTTCGTCGCATCGTGGAAGCCGTCCGAGCGGGCTCGTGCATTGGGCGCTCCTTCGGAGCTCGACCTGTCGAAGGTCGAGGTCGGGCAGATGACCATCATCACCTGGCGCAAGCAGCCGATCTATGTGGTCAAGCGCACGCCGGAGATGGTCGCCAGCCTTCAGGGCCACGACAACCTCCTCAAGGACCCGAAGTCGGAAGACTCGGAGCAGCCGGAATACGCGAAGAATCCGATTCGCGCCCGCAAGGCGGATATCCTGGTGCTGATCGGCACGTGCACGCACCTCGGCTGTCTGCCGAAGCAGCACTTTGCGAAGGCCGACCCGGAGCTCGGGTCGACCTGGCCGGGCGGCTGGTTGTGCCCCTGCCATGGCTCGCGATTCGATCTTGCCGGACGCGTGTTCGAGGGTTCGCCGGCTTCGGTGAATCTGAAGATTCCGCCCTACAGCTTCCCCACCGAGACGCGGCTGATCGTCGGCGTGGATGAGAAAGAGAAAGGAGCCGCCTGATGGCCGGCCAACAACAGGTCTCCGCCGTGGGGGGCGCGGGCTCGAAGCAGGGCTTCCGCGCGTGGCTCAACAAGCGCATGCCCGTCGACGAGTTCATGTCGAGCCAGCTGACGGGCTACTACGCGCCGAAGAACTTCAACATCTGGTACTTCTTCGGGTCGCTTGCGCTGCTCGTGCTGGTAATGCAGCTCGTCACCGGCATCTTCCTCACGATGTTCTACAAGCCGGGCGAGGCCACTTCGTTCGACTCCGTCGAATACATCATGCGCGAGGTCGACTGGGGCTGGCTGATCCGCTACATGCATTCGACCGGCGCGTCGGCGTTCTTCATCGTCGTGTACCTCCACATGTTCCGCGCGTTCCTGTACGGCTCGTACAAATCGCCCCGCGAATTGCTGTGGCTGATGGGGATGCTCGTGTACCTCGCGCTGATGGCCGAGGCGTTCATGGGCTATGTCCTGCCCTGGGGCAACATGTCGTTCTGGGGTGCGCAGGTCATCGTGAACATCTTCGGCACCATCCCGGTGATCGGATCGGGCCTGGTGGAGTGGATCCGCGGCGACTACGGCATCGCGGATGCGACGCTGAACCGCTTCTTCGCACTGCACGTCGTGGCGGTGCCGCTGATCCTGCTGGGACTGGTGGCGTTGCACCTGGTCGCGTTGCGACAGTCCGGCTCGAACAATCCGGACGGCATCGAGATCAAGGCCAAGCTCGGACCCAACGGCAAGCCGCTCGACGGCATCCCGTTCCATCCGTACTACACCGTCAAGGACATCGTCGGGGTCGGCGCTTTCCTCGTGGTGTTCGCGATCATCGTGTTCTACGCCCCGACCCTTGGGGGCCTGTTCCTCGAGTCGGCGAACTTCGAGGGTGCGAACCCCATCTCGACTCCGCCGGACATCACCCCGGTGTGGTACTTCACGCCCTTCTACGCAATTCTGCGTGCGATCCCGGACCAGCGCCTGGGCGCTCTGGCGATGTTGCTCGCGATCGTGGCGTTCTTCCTGCTGCCGTGGCTGGACCGCTCGCCGGTGAAGTCCATCCGCTACAAGGGCTGGATGTCGAAGCTGGCGCTGACGATTTTCGTCATTTCGTTCGTCGGTCTCGGGTTCCTCGGAATGAGGCCACCGGAAGGGGCGTACGTCGTCATGGGACGACTCTTCGCGGCCCTGTACTTCCTGTTCTGGGCGACGATGCCGCTATGGTCGAAAGCGGATCCCGTGAAGCCCGTGCCTGAGAGAGTGACCTACGATGCGCACTGAGTACCGTTTCACCGGCATCGGTGTCGGGGCCGCGGCTCTGACCTTCGCGCTGGTTGTCGCGGCCGGGACGCTCTCGTCCAGCGTTGCGCGCGCGGCCGATGAGGCGGCCGTTCCTGCCACCGCTCCGGCGGCGGCGGGGGCGAAGCCTGCGACCGCCGAAGGTGCGAAGGAAGCAGAAGGCGAGAAGAAGGGCGAAGGCTCCGACTGGACCACCTGGAAGGCCAATCCGAGCGTCGCGAACCGGGCCTCGCTGCAGCGGGGTGCGCGGAATTTCGTAAGCTACTGCCTGGGCTGCCACTCGCTGAAATACGAGCGCTGGACGCGTCTGGCGCAGGATCTGGAAATCCCCGAAAGCGAGCTCGAGCAGTACCTGGTGCCCGCGGGCGACAAGCCGGCGGACTACATCAAGACCTCGATGCCGGCGGCGGACGCCGAGACCTGGTTCGGCAAGACCCC
>FTEY01000579.1_pt1 | contig 12845 bp, 12 predicted proteins | sample 1640321 | NCBI WGS metagenome assembly FTEY01 (sample SAMEA3914816, study PRJEB12502) | metagenome | biome: forest; material: soil | place: USA | collected 2011-09-16 | depth 0.3 m
GAACGGCGAGTCCGCGGGACTCGCTCCGCCCAACACGAAGTGATTGCCGCCGCCGGTGCCGGTGTGCCGGCCGTCGAGCATGAACTTCTCGCTGGACAGACGCGACTCGCGGGCCGCTTCGTATAGATGCGTCGTATGGTCGACCAGCTCGTTCCAGTTGCTCGAGGGATGGATGTTGACCTCGATGACTCCCGGGTCCGGGGTGACCCTGAAAGAGTTCAGTCGCGGATCGCGCGGCGGCTCGTATCCTTCCAGGATGACGGGATGGTTCAGCGACTGGGCAGCCGTCTCGACCGCGCTGATGAGCTCGAGATATTCCTCGAGCCGTGCGGTGGGGGGCATGAAGACATACAACACTCCGTCGCGGGGCTCGGCGCACATCGCGGTACGCGTGAGATCCGCAGCCGATTCTTTGTCTCGAGGCTGCCTGGGCGCCGGACCAGTTTGTAGCGCGTCGTGTCGGGCACCCTGCAACTGCCGCCGGATCTCCTGGGCCGCCGGCAGCGGCGGGAAGGTCTGATTCGGATCTGCTATATGCACGTACGGGTAGTCGCCGGGCGCCACCCAGGGCAGCGAGTCGAGCGGCAACCGGTAACCCAACGGCGAATCGCCGGGGATCAGATAACAACGCTCGCGGCGCAGGAACCAGGGACCGGTCTGCCACTGGCCGCCCGACGCATCCCGCCCGACCGGCAGCACATGACCGATCGCGTTGTCCAGGCCGAGTTCGAAGATCTTTGCCAGGCGCTCGCGCTCCTGCTTGTCTTCCAGCCCGGAATCGAACGGATCCACGTTGATCGGCAAGGTCCGTTCGCGCCACAGGTAATAGAAAGCGTCCTCGAATGCAGGGAAGACGTATTGGGGTGACAACCTCAGTGCCCCAGCCACGGCCGCCAGAAACTGCTGGGCCGTCGCGGCCGTCGCGCCGTAGCCGCGCGACTCGTTGGCAATGAGCTGCGGATCCATCCACAGCGGCTCGCCGTCGCGACGCCAGAAGCAGTTCAGCGACCAGCGCGGCAGCGGCTCGCCGGGATACCATTTGCCCTGCCCGAAATGGGCGAGCCCGGTGGGCGCGTAGCGATCCTTGAGGCGGTGATAGAGATCGGCGGCCAACCGCCGCTTGTCGGGTCCGAGCGCGGCGGTGTTCCACTCGGCGCCGTCCGGATCATCGACGGACACGAATGTCGGCTCGCCGCCCATGGTCAGCCGCACGTCACCGGATTCCAACTCCGCATCGATCCGATCGCCCAGGGACTCTATGGCTGACCATTGTTCCGCGGTGTATGGCTTGGTGACCCGCGGCGCCTCCCAGACTCGCTCGACCCTCATGCTGTGGTGGAACTCCACCTTGGCGTCGTCGAGGCTGCCGCTCACAGGCGCGGCCGCAGAGGGTGCCGGTGTGCAAGCGAGCGGGATGTGTCCCTCGCCAGCCAGCAGGCCCGAGGTCGGATCGAGCCCGATCCACCCTGCCCCCGGCAGATACACCTCGCACCACGCGTGCAGATCCGTGAAGTCTGCTTCGGGACCCGACGGTCCGTCGAGCGATTTCACGTCCGGCGCGAGTTGAATCAGGTAGCCCGAGACGAAGCGGGTCGCCAGTCCCAGATGGCGCAGCAGTTGCACCAGCAGCCAGCCGGAATCCCGGCAGGAGCCCGAGGCTTGCTCGAGTGTGTGTTCGGGTGTTTGTACCCCCGGCTCCATCCGGATCAGGTAGCGGATTTCCTTCGACAGGCGGGTGTTGAGACTCACCAGGAAGTCGACGGTGCGGACCTTCTCACGCGGCACCGCGGCCAGGAACTCCGCGAACCGCGGCGTCGCGGGCAGCCTGGCGAGATACGGCGCGAGCTGCCGCTTCTCCTCCTCCTCGTACTCGAACGGATAGTGGTCGGCGTAAGGCTCGAGGAAGAAGTCGAACGGGTTGTAGACCGCCATCTCGGCGACCAGATCCACCTCGATCCGCAACTCGGCCGTCTTCTCCTGGAAGGTCAGCCGCGCCAGATAGTTCGATTGCGGATCCTGCTGCCAGTTGAGGAAGTGCTTCGCCGGCTCGACCTTCAGCGAGTAGCTGAGGATGCGCGTGCGGCAGTGTGGGGCTGGCCGCAGCCGGACCACCTGAGGACCCAGACCGATCAGGCGGTCATAGGTGTAATGCGTGACGTGATTGAGAGCGACATGAATCGACACTGGAAATCTCCCCACCCGGCACTACACTTCGGTGCCGGTTTTTTGGCGGGCAGCCGCCGTCCCGGACGCGCTGCCCTCGTTCGAGTACAGCACATGCAAACTCGGGACCTTTCGGGAAATGCGCCTGATCGGGCGCTCACGAAGAGATCTGGCACTGTCCTGGTGCAGCGCTCGCACCAAGTTGTGGCAGCCGATCGCCGCTCAGAGGAGAATTGTCGCAGGTCCTTGGGCTATCTGCGTCGGATTCCCGTCGTTCTCGGGCCCGTCGCGGGAAGCAGTCGAATCCCGTTTTACGGGCACGCTAGCCACGCATCGGCAGCCAGCGATCCAATTCCGCCCTCGTTATCCCCAACCCCGCCATGCGCGCTGCATCGAGATGGTCGAGTTCCGCCAACACGTCCTCGCGAAACTTCTGCCGGTGCGCAGGTTCGATCCGCGTCAGGCGCTCCTCGATAAACGCCGGAACGCGGTCCGGCGCAATCAGGTTGCGCACGATCTCGGCGACGACCGCCCGGCGCTGAGGCCGGGAGAGAGCAGCGATCTCATCGAAGCCCACAACCTGCACACTGGTATCGAAGTGTCGGCAGGTTCGCTCATAAGACCAACAATAGAGCTCTGCCAGGGGTCCGGGTTCATTGAGCTCGTAGAAAGCGATGGTTGCGCGTAGATAGTCCGTCTTGTCAGCATCGACGAAGGACTGTGGTGTGAAATCCTGAGTGATCAGCGGGATGATCGAAGCGAGGCGCGCCGTCCGCTTGTTGACGTCGACGAACGGTTGAAGATAAGAAATGTGCCCCAGCAGAAAGATACTCTGCTCGAACGGATCCGTGATTGAGCGCGCCTTCTCGAGCAGGTTCAGCAGCAGTCGCGTCAATCGTTCGCGGCCTTCCAGTGGCGAATAGGTCGTGCCGCTGACGATGACACTGTCTTCGCGAATCTGTCCGGCAAGCCCCGCAGCAACGAGGCTATCCGCCAACAGGTAGTGCAGCGTGCGCACCGTCTCTTCGTTCGCGGTCAGCCGGTCGACGTTCCGGGCCAGGTAGCGAATGGCTTCCTTGTGGTTGAGGATCATTACGCGTTCGGCGTCCAGCTTGCCAGGTGCCGCGGCCCCACCGGTCCGGGTGCCCGCGCAGATGAGTCAGTAAGAGGTCTTTATCGGCCATATATCGGCCATCTAAGCCGACTGCGGAGGGCGCGATATCGGCCGGCAGCCGGCCAACCCTATCGGCGCGGTCGGACCATCACGTTCAATAGCCGCTCGAGGGTTGCCTCAAAGTCCGTACACCGTCCGGTATGCACGGGCGACACCTGGATGATCGTGCTCCGCGGCGCGACCAGCCAATGAAACCGCTCGCGCCGCGGCAACTGCCCGATCGGGCCCGCGTCCGGGCCGCCAGCGCAGATCAACGGAATACTCGCCAGGTGCGCGCGCACGACATCCAGATTGACCTGCGGATCCAAGGACAACAGCCGCGGCGCGTCGAGCTCGATGCGGGCCTCGAGGAAGTCCTTCGGAGGACAGGACACGATGACCCCGACATTGACGAACTCTTCGCGTTCGACGCGCGGTACGACCCGAATCACCGCGTAGTCATACGCCGCGTGCACGGATGGCCTCCTGTACAAACGCTCGGGGTCCTGTCAGTCGCTGAAGCAAATACTCCGCATAAGCGTCGCGCGAGTCGCCGCCCAGCCACGTGTCAGGAATCGATCCAACGATGCGTTGAATGACGTCGGCAGTGATGGCCCGCGTCATCGCGGCATCGGCCTCCTGCAGCGCGCTCGCGCACCCCAACAGGATGTGATCCTTGATGCGCGTGAACGGATCCTGGCTACGGCTGACATCGCCGCCCCACGAGTGTTGGAAGTACAGCGCCGCGCCGTGATCTATGAGCCAGAGCTGGCGATGCCACATGAGCATGTTGGCGTTACGGGCCGTGCGGTCGACGTTGCTGACGTAAGCGTCGAACCATACAACCGAGGAGGCAAGGAGTGCATCCGGACGCTCGGCCACCGGGTCGAACATGACGGAGCCCGGCAGATAGTCCAGCGCGAGATTGAGGCCTGCGCTGCCGCGGATCAGTGCCTGGATCTCCGGATCGGGCTCGGTGCGCGCTAGGTCGGGATCGAGCTCGACGAACACGATCTCAGGCACCCTCAGACCCACGGCCCGGGCAATCTCGCCCGCGACCAGCTCGGCGATCAGCACCTTCGGGCCCTGACCGGCACCCCGGAACTTCAGCACGTACAGGCCCTGATCGTCCGCCTCGATGACGGCCGGCAACGAGCCTCCCTCGCGCAAGGGGGTAACGTAGCGTGCAGCGGTAACGGTTCTGATCGTCGGGGCGGTGGAGACCATTGGGAAGATTGTGCCACAGCGGTATAGTCGGCCTCTCAAGGGGGACCCAAACATGCTTACGCGACGCGATCTCTTGCAGGCAGGTGCTGCGATTTCCGTGGTGCCCGGGGTGCTCGCTGCGCGGTTGGCCGGCGCGACAGGGTCGCAGTTGCCAGCCGGGACCGAAAGCCTGTCGGAACCGACCTTGGCGCTCCCCTCCTTCCACACCGTGCTATTCGATTCGCGCTTCGCGCAAGCCCGGGAATTCGGCGCCGAAGGCGCACGCTTGCAGATGAACGTCCGAGGTTTCGATGGCGACATCACGAACGTCTGGTTCCGTGAGTTGGCCCCCGTATGGCGCAGCATCGCCAATAGGGAAATGGCCGTCGCCACTGCAGACATGGCCATTGCCGGCCTGACCCAGTATGGCGCCCTCTTCTGCCTCGAGCGGCTCGCCTGGGATGCGGGTATGCGGGTGGTCTATCGAGCCGAGCATGCCCTGGAAGGGCCCGCGCCGAGGATCGCTACGTTGGCCCGGACGCGCAACTCAACGGTCGCTCCCTTGGGACCTCACTCCGCTGCCGATACCCTGCTGTCCTGGATCATCGCTCCTAAGGATTGGCGGCAGTCACTGCCGTCGTAACGTAGCCGATCGCCCGACCGCCCAGTCCGACTCCCAGCCAAAGCAGCGTCGAGACCACCGCGACGCTCCATCGCACCCCGCTCGACGGATCCTCCTGCTTCGCGACGCGCAGCTGGACCACGAAGGTGAACACCGCGGCCAGCAGCAGAAACAGCATTTTCAGCTGAAACGCCCAGTTGCCGTAGCACTTCACGGCCTCTGTCGAGAACAACAGAAAGCCCGACACCAACATGACCACCAGCGTCCAGATGATCCAGGGACGCAGCTCCTGACGCAGCACCGGTGTGCGATCACCGCGAAAGCCCACTCTCACCAGACTCAGATTGATGATGATCACGCAGGCGCCCAGGACGGCCAGCGCCAGCAGGTGGAAGATCTCCACGAACGGAAACAGCCAGACCGAGTCGCGGATGCCCGTGCCGAAGAACGAGGCATTGCACCACTCGCAGAAATGCAACAGAGCCACTTCGATCGCTTGCATTGGCCTTCAGTTCCCGTTACGGGGGCGGCAGTGCGTAGGCAATGCCGCGCCCGGCGGCGACCACGCAGATCCACAGGATCATCGAGACCAGGCCGGTGATCTTCACGCCGGTCGGCGTGGAGGGTTTTCCGTCCCACTCACCCATGCGCTTGCCGAGCGTGTGGTTGAATACCAGCACGTTCGCCAGAGCCAGCGCCAACATGATCATCTTCAGCTTGAAGAAGATCGTGGCCCAGAACGAGACCGGATCGGCGCTGAACAACAGGATGCCGGTGACGATCATGACGGCGAAGCCGCCGAACAGATACGGATTCATCTGCTCGAACATCCGCCCGAGCGGCTTCCCCCGCATCACGACGTCCAGCATGCGCAGGTCGAGAAACAGCGTAAACCCCAGAAAGACCGTGAGCGTCAGAACGTGGATGGTTTCGAACAGCGGCTCGGCCCACAGCGAGTCGCGCATCACCGAGCTGAACTGGGTGTCCGCCAGCCAGTGCAGGAAATGATCGAATGACATCTACTGCGCTTCGCAGTCCGCGGGGCGCCAGCCGGTGGGACCGGCCAGCTTCTTGAAATGCGAACTGGTGATGAACCGGTCGCTGAGGTATTCCGGGTCGGTGACGATCGAGGTCACGACCAGCCAGGTATCGCCGTTGGCTTCGGTGAAACTGTCGAAATACTCCTCGACCCGGGTTGCCGATCCGTACGGAACTCCGTTCTTGCGCAGGTATCCTGGCTTGAGATCATCGGTCTCGACTTTGAGATAGCCGGCCGCCTTGGGACCGCCACCGCCCAATGTGGCGGTCACACCGCGTTGCCCACCGGGCCGCAGACCATCCCAGGTGGCGACCGAATAACCCTGCAGGCTCGCGGCCGGCGCCTGTGCAGGCTTCGCGCCGAAGTGCAGGTCACGGACCTGCTTCCCGGCATCGGTCTCGACGCGCAACGTGTTGTCGTCACTCCACGTGATGTGGAGGCGAGTCGGCACTCGCATGATCGCCGCAGCGCCATACGCCTTGCACTGATCCCCGCCCGCGATGTCCTTGTCCGGGTTCCACTGATTCATCAGGTCGCGGCCCTTGGGATTGAGCGGCACGCCCACGAAGTCGCCCTTGTCCGGCGTCATCATGCGCTCACGCCAGTCCTCGGTGACCAGGGACACCCAGTAACCCGTCAGGTCCTGTGGAGCGCCGGCCTTGGCATTGGCCGGCGGCGGCGGCCCCGGCGCGGCGAATTGCGCCTGCGCGATGGCAGAGACGGCCAACAATGCCGGCAGCGCAGCCCACCGCCAGCGGACGGTCGGCTGAACGCCCGGGCTCTGCAGCCGCGAAGTCACCTTCAACTTCATCGTTCCCCCGCCAATTAACTGATGTCCCCACCCGGCGTGCGCTCACGCGCGCCGCGAGACTCACATGATCACGCCTTCCCACTTCCAACCATCCGACTTGCGCACGATGCGGTGCAGTCGGATGCGATGGTCGGCGGGATCGCGGCCGGGATTGCCGGTCACAGTGACGTGGTCTCCCGGCTTGAGGGTGTCTCGGGTGACGTGCTCTTGATTGAGCTGTGCGCCGCCACCCCACTCCACGGCCCAGGTCTGCATTGCGCCCTTGTCGTCGGGCGCACTGACCTTGATGAAGGAATGCGGATTGCGGAACAGGAACGAGCTGATCTCGCCCTCGACCGTGATCTCGCGATCCACGAAATAGGTCGCCGCGAAGGAATGGTGCGCGTACGCCCCGGCGCCGGCGAACAAAGTCGTCGCACCGGCGAGTGCTGCAAGAACCGCTGACTTCTTCATGGGCCGTCTCACTTTTTCGGGCTCAAACTCTTGTAAACCGCTGCGACGAACTGCTCGGTCGTCCACATGCCGCTGCTCGCGCCGTAACGCGGATCATAATCCCGTGTTGGTTTTGCGGCCTGCACCTGCTCGAGCGTCATCCCCTTGTTGATCATGTCTTGAACGCGATCACGGATGATCGTCACCATCTCCTGATAGAACACGACGTCGGCGACATCACACAGGCGTCCGTGTCCCGGGATGATCAGCGTGCCGTCTTCCTGCAGATCCGCGGGAATGGCGATGTCGATGATCTTGTTCAGGGCAGCGATGACACCCTGGATGTTCCCGCCATGCGCCAGATCGACGATCGGATAGCGGTTCGTGACGAACAGGTCACCCGTGCTGATCACGTCCGACTTGCGGAAGAACACCATCGAGTCACCGTCGGTGTGCGCATTCGGAATGTGGATGATCTGCACGCCTTCGTCGTTGAAATAGATGTGCCGCTCGGGTGTCGTGTACGTCTCCGTCGGCCACGAGCCCTGCGGGGTCGGCTTGTCCTTGCCGTCGGCGCCGCTCATGTGATCCAGCACTGTCTGGAAGGCGACGACCTGTGCCTGATTCGCCGCGCTCGCGCCGATGTCGCTGACGACATTGCCACCCGCCACAGTCATGCCCGACTTCGCCACCGTCTCGTTGCCGCCAGTGTGGTCGGCATGCAGGTGCGTGTTGACGATGTATCGCAGCGGTCTGTCGCTGAGGCTCCTGTAGGCCGCAATCACCTTGTCCGCCATCGGCGCGATCCCGGTGTCGACCAATAGAACGCCGTCCTTGCCGACCTGTACGGTGATGTTGCCCACCGCCCCGACCAACATGTAGATGTTCCCCTGAACCTTCAGCAGGTGGAGCTCATCCTTCGAGTAGTCATGCGCGGGTTGGGCCGCGGCAGCGGGCTTCACGGGCGATTTCTTGTCCGCAGCCGCGGCGAGCCCGAAAACCAGCGAGGCGGCGCACAGCGCCGCGAAACGTCCACAAGTACGCACGTGAGAGTGAGTGGCTGTCATGGCGCTGCGGGCTTCGTTGGTTTCTTCTGGGGAGGACGCGGCAGCACCTGCAGCGTCTTCAGCTTGAGCTGATACTCCGGATAGGCTGTCTCCGCGCCGCCGCGCACGGCCTCGGGCGGAATGCCCGATTTCGCGGGGAACTCGTCCAGGTAGGGATTCTGACCCGGCAGGTGATGCGGAACGACGCCGACGGCGCGATCCGTTTCATTGACGGACTCACACGGCCACGGCGCCATCTGTCCCTGCGGGTTGTAGACAAAGTCGGTCGTACGGATGGCGGGCTCCGACAAGTACACCGGATCGTAGGTGATCGCCGCAACTGTCAGGTAGTTGCCATGCCGCATGATGTGCCCGGTCGCATGCGCCATGTCGCTGCGGGGCACGCCGTTCAGGCCGAACCAGTTTTCCTTCAGGTGAGTGGTCTCGACGACCAGCGTGTCCCCTTCCCAATGGCCCGTCGAAAATCCGGCCCAGGTATGCCGTGCGTACTCCGGGGGGTGCGCGCGACCGTCCATCCAGATGGTCATCTCGGCGCCATATGCCGACAGGTGCGTGTGATACGCGATGACCTGTTGGGTGTCCTTGTCGATTTCCTTCCAGATGCGCAGGTTCGAGGGACCGCGCCAGCCGTAGTCCGAGCCGTGGGCGCGGCACTGATTCTCCGGAAGCTCCATGAGCGCCGCATCCCAACTCTGGGTGCGCAACTCGCCGGCGGCGTTGATCGGCAGGCCGAGGTGCTCGCCGATGTCCGGACCCGCCAGGCGCTCGGTAACGTCTTCATTGAAACGCGGCGCCCAGTCCCCGGCGGGATCGATCTGCGCGAGCGCGGTGCGGCCCGCGAGCAGCGCAAGCGACAGGAAAGCCAGCCGCCAGCGGGCCCAATGGCCCGACCGATGGATTGAACCGTAGGAAACAGCGTGGGCCGCGCTATCCCGCCGCCCTCGAATGACACTTCGCATCCACGCCCCCTCAGCGAAGATCCAATGGCTTGCTTTGGACTATAACATCGGACTTGCCCGGAGCGCTCCGCTAAGCGGTCAGCCACGACTGTTCGCGGTGCCGACAGGCGGCGACCTCGAGGCCGCCGGTTGACAAAATAGGCGAACAGGCTCATTTCCAACGCCACGCTAAACGAAGGGGGCTTTCAGATGATCGATCGGCGCAGCTTCATTGGAATCGGGACCGCGGCCGGATTGGTGGGCGGACGGATCATCGGACCAGCTTTCGGCGCCGACGCGAAGCCCGTTCCGGGTGCCACGGTCACCACGACATCGGGAAAGGTGCATGGCACGCAGCAAGGCAAGGTGCAGGCGTTCAAAGGTCTGTCCTACGGTGCTAGCACTGCCGGTGATGGACGCTTCATGCCGCCCGCGAAACCCAAACCGTGGACCGGCGTTCGCGATGCATTCGAGCTCGGCACCCGCTCGCCGCAGCTCCAGGAGTCCTTCACTCAGGTCGTGGTCGCGGAATTTCAGCCGATGGATCGCGCCGAACCCATGGGCGAGGACTGCCTGCATCTCAACGTCTGGACCGCGGGCGTCGGCTCGGGCAAGCGCCCTGTCATGGTGTGGCTGCACGGAGGCGGCTATACGAGCGGCTCCGGTGGATTCGTGTGTTATGACGGCACCAACCTGGCCGCCAACCACGATGTAGTCGTCGTCACCGTGAACCATCGGCTCAACGCGGTGGGGTATCTCTATCTGGCCGGCCTCGGTGGCGAGAAATACGCAAACGCGAGCAACGTCGGCCAGCTCGACATCGTTGCCGCCCTCGAATGGGTGCGGGATAACATCGCGGCCTTCGGCGGCGATCCGGGCAACGTGACGATCTTCGGCCAGTCCGGTGGTGCCGGTAAGGTCAGCACGCTGATGGCCATGCCGTCCGCGAAAGGCCTCTTCCATCGAGCCGTGGTCGAGAGCGGTGCAGCGCTGAAGGGCATGTCGAAAGAGGCTGCGACCAAGACCGCCGAGCAGTACCTCGCCAGGCTCAATCTCAAGCCCAACCAGGTCGATCAGTTGCAGAAGCTGCCGATCGATCAAGTGACGGCAGCCACCGAAAAGGGCGGGCCCTTGAACTTCGCGCCGGTGGTCGACGGTCACTCGCTTCTGGCCGACCCTTTCGACCCGACGGCACCGGCGATGTCCGCGGACATTCCGTTGCTGATCGGTACGGTCGAAACGGAAGTCACCTTCTTCGCAGCCACACAAGTCGATCCTATCGAGGAGTCCGCGCTGCACGCACGGGTGAAGCAGACGCTGCGCAAGGCGACGGATGCGCAGGTCGACCAGGTGATCGCCGCGTACAAGTCCGGTCGCCCCAAGGCCTCGGCCCGCGACCTCGACCTGATCATTGCCTCCGACGGATTCCGGCGCGGCATCCTGACCGAGGCGCAACGCAAGGCCGCGCAAGGCAAAGGTGCGGTTTACCAGTATTACTTCACCTGGCGGACCCCGGTGCGCGAGGGCAAGTTGCGCACTCCGCATGCGTTCGAAATCCCGTTCGTGTTCGACAACTGGGACACGGCTCCCACGCTGTTGGGTAACGGGCCCGATCGTCAGGCACTTGCCAACAAGGTCAGCAGCGCCTGGGTAGCCTTCGCCCGCACGGGCAAGCCTAACTGCAAGGAGCTACCGCATTGGGACGCGTATGAAGCCAAGAAGGGCGCGACGATGATCCTCGACAACGAGTGTCGGCTCGCGAACGACCCGCATGGGACCGAGCAACGCCTGCTCTACTCGCTCCTCGGCTGACAGGTGGAGCCATCGGCATGAAAAACAACACTTTGATTCGATCCCTCGTAGCCGCTGCGGTTGCCCTCGGCCTCGCGGCAAGCGCGGGCGCTCAGCAGTTACCGGGCGAGCGACCCGCGACCGTCTCTGACATTCCCGGCGTCGTCGCGACGGGTGCTACGTGGGAACTGGTGTGGGCCGATTTCATGACGGCCGACGGGTTGGTCGGGACCCCGGATGGCGGTGTCCTGTTCGCTCAGGAGCAGTCCGACTCCATCAAGAAGCTGGACGCGAGTAACCACGAGCAGACATTCCTCAACGACATGCACGGACCGGGCGCGGTGTCGATGGACAGCCAGGGCAAGGTGTACGCCGTGCAACGCACCTGCACCGATCCGGGACGGTGGCACTTCCAGAGCTGCGCCGAGCTAACGCGCGTCATGATCGTGGCGCCCGAACAGGTCATGCTGGCCAACAGCCTCAGCGACGGCAGGTCGTTGGGCCGCCTGAATGATCTGATAGCCGACGGCAAGGGCGGCGCCTACTTCACTACGGCTGGCGTTTACTACGTCAATCCAAAGGGAGTGGTGAGCACCGTCGCGACAGAAAAGGAGATCCGGTCGAACGGCATCATGCTCAGCCGCGACGGCAAGACGCTCTACGTCACGAACGTCACGACCATCCAGGCGTGGGACGTGCAGGCCGACGGAACGACGAAGAACCCGCACCAGTTCGGTGATATCGCTGGCGACACCGGCGCGGACGGCATGGCGATCGACTCGCAGGGACGGCTGTATGTCACGGCCAGCACCGGCGTTCACGTGTTAGGTCCGGACGGCAAGCACTTGGGACTGATCCCGACACCGCGGGTGCCGATCACCCTCGCCTTCTCAGGCCCCGAGAAAAAGACCCTATACGTCGGTCAGATGGGCGCCGTGGGTCCGGACGGCAAGCCGTGGGCGACGCCGCAGGGTGTGCGAAACACCGCGATGACGGTTTACCGCATTCAGATGCAGGCTGAAGGCTTCAAGGGACGGCCGAAGTAACGAGTAGTCTGCCCGGGGTCGCCGCCGGCCCCGGACGAGTGGCCGCGCAGCTATTGGCTATTCCCCGTGGGCCCGCCGGGTACGCGCGTGCAACTCACGCAGCACCCCCAGTTCCTTCTCCGTCGGCGCAGGGGTTTCAGTAAGAGCATCGCTGAACCGCAGTGGCCAGCCACACGCGGCAGTCGCCGCTTCCTTCGTCACTCCCGGATGCAGCGAGACGACCTCGAGCTCGAACGTTTCCGGTTCCGGTGCCAGAACGCACAGATCCGTGACCACCTTGGTCGGCCCCTTGTTCTTCAATCCCAGGGCCTCGCGAGAACCCTTCCCGGTTCCGTGGCCGAACGAGGTCACGAACGGCAACTTGTCGACGAACGCGCGAGTCGACATCGCCATGGTGATGAATATTTCCTGACAGCTCGAGGCGATCTCCGGCGCACCACCGCCTCCGGGCAGCCGCACCTTCGGCCGGTCATACGATCCCACCACGGTCGTGTTGAGATTCGCGAACCGATCCAGCTGCGCGCCGGCGAGAAAGCCAACGGTAATGCGGCCGCCCTGCAACCAGTACCGGAACATC
>FTEY01000556.1_pt1 | contig 12642 bp, 12 predicted proteins | sample 1640321 | NCBI WGS metagenome assembly FTEY01 (sample SAMEA3914816, study PRJEB12502) | metagenome | biome: forest; material: soil | place: USA | collected 2011-09-16 | depth 0.3 m
GATGGAGCACACGATCACGGCTCCTCATGCGGGAACCGTGCGCGCGATCCATAGCGCCCCGGGCGAGCGGGTGCCGGAAGGCAAGGCGCTCCTGGAGCTCACCCCGGACTGAGGGGCGCAGCCGACGCGCTGGCGGGCGGGAGCGCCGGTGAAGCCGGTCGTAGCGCGAAAATATTTTCGCTTCCGGGTGAGATATTTTGCCGCACCGCCCCAGAGTAACCGTGGCAGTTACTGTCCCCCGCGGGAGCGTTGTCGAGCGGGTGGTGTCGAGGGATTACGTGCAGACCGCTTATCCCGCACGATAGGGACATAGCGCCTCTCGGTGCCTGGACGAAACAGGATGGTTCGTCCAGGGGCCCCAAGGCGGGTGACAGTAGCTGCGCTCAGGATCCCATTTTTGCGCACTTGCAAAAAAACCACGGGTCAAAAAACAACCAGTGGTACCGCACCAAACGAAGCCACAGGTTGGTGGTACCGCCCCGGGCGGGACTCGAACACGACCAGCGCCCAGCCAGTGCCGAATTTCCTCGTGTCAGGTGCGGGATTGCGCCGTGACAGTCTCGTGTCGGACCTTGCCTGCGAGCCGGCGTTGTTGCAGGATCGGGTTGTCATAAGTCGCCGGCTCGGAATCTCCGCAGCCGACATGGAAGTCAATCAACACACACGGAACACCGGGAGGCAAGGATGTCACGCCGATCCAGACTTCATGTGCCGGAGGGCGTTTATTACGTCGTCCAGCGCAGCAACGCACGTCAACCCATCTTCACCGAGCCGGCGGACTACGCAACGTTCGAACGGCTGCTCTCGACGATGCTGGTCCGCTGCCGCGTACGCGTCCACGCGTACTGTTGGGAACTCGACGCGATCCGCATGATCGTGCAGATTTCCGACATGCCGGTCGGGCGGCTGATGCAGCGTCTGAGCAGTCAGTACGCACGTCGGGTTCATCGTCGGCAAGGCGAGTCGGGTCATCTGTTCCAACAACGCTACCAGGCGTTGCTGATCGATCCGGATGCCTACCTGCTCAAGCTCATCCGCTATCTGCACCTGCTGCCGGTGCGCTCCGGCAAGGTGGCGGGTCCGGACGACTACGAGCTGAGCAGCCATCGCGCCTATCTCGGCACCGGTAATGTGCCTTGGCTGACGACCAACGTGGCGCTACGCCTGCTGGCGCAACGCCCCGATCAGGCCCACTACGCGTATCGCAGGCTCATGTTCGACACCATCCCACCGGAAGAGGAGCTCAACTTCGACCGCGGCGGCCCCGAAGATCCGCGGGTGCTCGGCGATCGGCAGTTCATGACCAACATTCCGCGCAACCAGCGTGTTCACAAGAGCACGTACTCACTCGAGCAGGTCATCGATACCGTCTCGTGCACGCTCGGGTTGGAAAGGAGTGAGGTGTTGTCACGTTCGCGGCAGCGACGGCTTGCGCTCGCGAGAGCCTTGATCACGTGGTATGCCACAGAGCGTGGCGTCGCGACGCTGGCGGAAGTTTCGCGACGTCTGCAACGGGATCCGTCGACACTGTTCGTCGCAGTCGAGCGCTATCGCACCTTGCGCCCGGAATTGTTCAACCTGACGGCGTTGCACGATTCGGGGCCGCTGGTGCGGCAGGTCAGCCCTTCTTGATGGGCGGCGGGGGCGGCTGCCTGCCGCCCCCGCGGACATCAGCCTCGTTGCCGGCGGCCCTAGTTCGACAATCGATCCAGGGCGTGGTTTTTGCCGCCTGCGACGGGCTAGCGGGCCGGGCCCTTCGTAGCCACTTTCTTCGACCGCGATTTCGTCTTGGAGACATGCACGCAGTCGCGGTCGAAGAATCTCCAATGCCGGTGCGCCCACTCGCCGGCGTAGTCCACCCCGATCCGAGGGCTGCGGCCGATGCGGGGATTGGGAGCCGTGCGCGCCGGGTTTTCGATCCACAGAGCGTCCCCGCACAGGTCGGCCCCGTTGAGCCGCTTGTCGATGCGCATGGCGCGACACAACAGGCCCGGGCCCGAAGTCTTGTCGTCCAGGCCACTGACCGGTTCGAGCGCTCGAATGAGCACGGCGTGGGGAATGCCTTCGTCGCGTGTTACCGCGTTCAGGCAATACCAGAAGCCGTAGATGAAGTAGACGTACGCAAACCCCGGCGGGCCGAACATGACTTCCGTGCGGGCTGTGCGCCCCCTGGAAGAATGCGCGGCAAGATCCTTTGGACCTTGATAGGCCTCGGTTTCGACAATGCGCCCGACGCGCCGCCTGGTGCCGTCGTCGTGCACAAGATGTTTGCCGATGAGCTCGCGCGCGACTCGCAATGTGCTGCGGGCGTAGAACGCGCGCGCCAACTTTTGTCCCAAGGTTCCCCCGCAGTGCCCTGCGAAGAGGGCGCCGATGCGGGGAAACGATACGCGAAGCGACACCGCCGTGGCGACGGGCCGGGCGATTCGGCTTAAGTCGCTCGACTGCGCTACTCGTTCGCGCTGGAGTTCGCTGACGCCAGGCGCGTGGCGTTCTTGACGCTCTTCACTCCCTTGACTCCACGAATGTCTTCTTCCGCGCGACGGGCTTCCTCGCGAGTCTTGGCGACGCCCGTCAAGGTGACATTCCCCTGGTAGACGTCGATGTTGAAGTCCGTAGCGGAGACCATCTTGTCCTGCACCAACGCCGCCTTAGCGCGCGCGGTGATTGTCGTGTCATCGACGTATTGACCCGTTGTCTCTTTGCCCTTGACGAGGTTGCACCCGGCAACCAATAGGGCCGCCGCGCTGATGGCGGCGAAATTCAAGGCGGGGCGCATGGGGCGTTCTCCTGTGGAACTCGTGGCTGTTACGAACCTGACAACGACGGAGCAAGCGCGGGTCCCGCGCATTGCGCGCTTGCCCGTACCCAGGTCCGCCACGGCGGCCGTGGTTTTGACTACAATGGAATCGCGACGGAAAGCCTGCGCCCGGCCGCCTGAGGTAAGTAATTGACGCAATATCAAGCGATTATCGAGAGTTTCTCATGTTAAAGACGAGGAAGGCTCGTTGTCTGGCGGCGGTTCTGGGCGGGCTGTTCTGCAGCACCTCCTGGGCCACTGTGTTCCTGATGCCCGAAGACGGCAGTGCCGTCGTCGGTGACGACCAGCAGATCAAGTCCGTCTACAAGGACACGCTGCTCGACATCGCGCGCCGCTACAGCCTCGGGTACGAGGAGATCATCCGCGCCAATCCCGGTACCGACATGTGGATCCCCGGAGACGGCAAGGAGGTCATGCTGCCCGGTCGGCGGATCCTTCCGCCGGGCCCGCGCGAGGGCATCGTCGTCAATCTGCCGGAGCACCGGCTTTACTACTATCCGAAGCCGAAGAAGAACGAGAAGCCCGTCGTCATCACCTTTCCGGTGAGCATCGGCAAGATGGATTGGCACACCCCGCTCGGCCAGACGCGGGTGATCGCCAAGATCAAGAATCCGGCGTGGTATCCGCCCGAGTCGATTCGCAAGGAGCACGAGGCGAACGGCGATCCGATTCCGAAAGTCGTCAAGGCGGGTCCCGACAATCCGCTGGGTGACTACGCGATGCGTCTCGCAGTGGGCGACGGTTCCTACATGATCCACGGAACCAACAATCCGATGGCGGTAGGCATGGCGATCACCCACGGCTGCATCAGAATGTATCCGGAGGATGTCGCCGCGCTGTTTCCGCAGATTCCGGTGGGAACCAAGGTTTGGCTGGTCAACGAGCCGGTGAAGACCGCGTACGTCGACGGCCAGCTCTATCTCGAAGTTCACCCGCCCGTGGATGCTCAGGGCCAGACCACCGAACCCAACATGGAGCTGTTGTCACAGCTGCTGGACAAGGCTTTGGGCGACAGCACGGCGGCGATCCATTGGGACTACGCTCGCGAAGAGCTGCAGGCCGCGAACGGCATTCCCGCGATTGTCGGCATCGAGGCGACGCCCGATGCGCCCCCGGCAGCGCCCGATCCGGCGGCGCCCACAACACCGGGGCAAGCTCCGGCAAGCTCGCCGTCCGCGGCCACCGGGTCCGCGGCTCCCGCGCCCAACGCAGCCGCCCCGGCGATGGCGCCGGCAGCCCCACCGCCTACGGCGGCGGCCGACGGAAACCCTCCCGGACAGCCCGTAGCTCGTTGATCAGACGCAGCACGCGGCTCAGCCGGGACAGGACCGACAGGCCCCCGGCCAACCAGGGAAGCCACTTCAGCAGCCGGCGGGGCTTGAAGAGCATCAGCGCGCTGGCCAGGCCCGCCAGCCATGCCAGGGGATGCTGCCCGGGCGAGAACGACGCGGTTCCCGCCCAATGGGCGACCTGAGCCCGCGGACGAAGCTGCTCCGCATGCCAGGCAAGCTCCTCCCGCTGCACCTCGATCCGCTCGAGCAACACCCGGCGCCGCGCTTCCAGATCAGCGATTCGACGCTTCACGCGGCACCCCCATTGACCCGGTCACGGTCGTGCTCGAGCTGTTGCAGCGTTTTGTCCAGCACCATCGGCCGGAATCGGAAGGTGCGAGCCGCCACGTAAGCGAAGATCGCGGCGAGTAAGACGAAGAGTCCCGCGCCACCGAGCACACCCGCCATGCGATGGGTGTCCCACAAGGCTGCGATGATCGCGACGATCACAAACACGAACGCAAGCAGCGCGCAGCCGAGTGCTGCAAGCGCCCATAGGAGCGTCTGCATCGTTCGCAACAGATAGATTTCGGCCTCGACGGCGACGAGATCGAGACGCGTCTTGAGGGCGTCAAGAACGGCGGAGGCGAGGCCGCGAAATGCCCCCGGAGCGGGTCCGGACGCGTCGTCGAGCTCTTCATCCGTACCGTCCGCGCCGTCTGCCATCACTTACGGCCCATTCCCATGATGATGCCGACGATCAGCGCAATCCCGCCGACCGCCGCCACCGCTGTCCAAGGGTTGTCCTGTACATAACTGTCTACGGCCTTCGCCCGACCCTTCATGTCTTTCTCGAAGGACGCCAGCTTCGAGCGCAGCGCACTGAGTGACTCCTCGGCTCGCTCTCGGGCGTCGGATGCGGTCTCGCCCGCACTGCTTGCCGTAGCGCGTAGCAACTCCTCAGCGTGGTGCACCAGGTTTTGCAGATCGTCAGCGAGCTGCCCGGGATCAAACTGCTTCATGGGAACTCCTCGAATCGAGGTTGGACCAGGTTATAGAACTCATGGGCAAGCCGCATGCCCGACGGCGCCCCTCGCGGCCGCCACCAGCATCCGTTCCTCGTCGACCCGAATGACGTGCACGCCGACCCGGCTCGCAGGCGACGAGACGCGCGCTTCGGTGCCCACCGCGGCCGCGTTTGCTGTAGCGGAAACATCGATACCCGCCCAGCCCAGGCCGTCCAGGATCCGGGCGCGCACTTCGGGGGAATGCTCCCCGACGCCGCCCCCGAAAACGATGCCGTCGCAGCCGCCGAGCACTGCCAAGTACGCGCCAATGTACTTGCGTGCGCGGTAACAGTACAAATCGATGGCAAAGCGGGCGCCGGGCGAGCGGTCCGCCAGCACGGCCCGAAAGTCCGCCGCCTGTTCGCCCAGCCCCGAAAGGCCGGTGAGCCCGGACTCATGATTCAGTCGCCCGACGATCTCGTCACCCGACTGACCGAGCCGCTGCTGGAGGTACGGGACGACGGCCGGATCCAGGTCGCCCGATCGGGTCGCCATGACAAGACCTTCCAGCGGCGAGAACCCCATCGATGTATCGCGCGGCTTGCCGCCAACGATGGCTGCGATCGACGCACCTCCACCGAGCTGCAAAGAAATCAGCCTCCCTGAGGCCGAGAGCTGCGGGTGTAGCTCGCTCCAGCGCAACCACATTGCTTCGTGTGCGAGCCCGTGAAACCCGTAGCGGCGCACGCCGACGTCCGTTCCGAGCTGAGGGGGTAGGGCGTACTCGGCGGCAACACGGGGCAGAGCGGCGAAGAACGACGTATCGAACGCGGCAACCTGCACCACATTGGCGCCGAACGCGTCGCGCGCCGCTTCGATCCAACGCACCGCCTGAGGGTTGTGCAGCGGAGCGAGCGCGGACAGTCCCCGTATTTCGGACAATACCGATTCGTCGATACAAGCGGGGTGTGAGAACTTCGTGCCACCATGAACTACGCGGTGGGCAACGACTTGCGGCTGCGCCATTCCTGACTGCGGCCCCTTCACTTGCACACGGGTCGCAACGAATCGCTCGAGGATCCCGCGCTCGGCGCGGGCGTCGTTCGATCGCGATTCGATCGAAATGTGGTCCTGCGCGAGGAGCGTGGCCTGCGCAGGGGAGGCGCCCACCTCATAGGCTGCAAGCTTGACGGAGGTGCTGCCGGTGTTGAGCGTCAATACGTACATACATTCATAGGCTCGGTACGGGACTTGCCACGAGAATGGAGTATGGTCCGAATCGGGCCGCCAATGGACCGATCAGGGCGGCCGGCTTCGGTCGGTTCTGTTTCACGAGGCTGTCATGTCCGCAGAAACTCGCTCCGCGCTTGCTCCGGATGAGCAACGCCGCATTCACGCCTGGTGGCGGGCGGCGAACTACCTCTGCGTCGGTCAGATCTACCTGCTCGACAATCCGCTCCTGCGCGAGCCGTTGTCACTCGAGCACATCAAGCCACGCCTGTTGGGACATTGGGGCACGACACCGGGCCTGAATTTCATTTACGCACACCTCAACCGGGTCATCCGCGCTCGCGACCTGGACATGGCGTTCGTAATCGGCCCCGGCCACGGGGGACCTGCGCTCGTCGCCAACACCTGGCTCGAGGGTAGCTACAGCGAGTTATACCCGGACGTCGGACAGGACGTGGCGGGCATGCGGCGGCTGTTCAAACAGTTTTCGTTTCCGGGCGGCATTCCCAGCCATTGCGCCGCCAACGTCCCCGGCTCGATCAACGAAGGGGGCGAGTTGGGTTACTCCCTCGCCCATGCCTTCGGCGCGGCCTTCGACAACCCCAACCTCATCGCGACCTGTGTCGTCGGGGATGGCGAAGCCGAAACGGGGCCGTTGGCCACCTCGTGGCACTCGAACAAGTTTCTGAATGCCGCGAGCGACGGGGCGGTGCTGCCGATCCTGCACCTCAACGGCTACAAGATCGCCAACCCGACCCTGCTGGCGCGCATTCCCCGCGCCGAGTTGCAGAGCCTGTTGGCAGGATATGGTTGGCAGCCGTACTTCGTGGCGGGGGAGGACCCGCAGGAGATGCATCCGGCGATGGCCGCGACGTTGGACAAGGCGCTGGATGAGATCGCGGCAATTCAAAAGAGTGCGCGGGCGCAGCGGGGCGGTCACGGCACGCGACCCCGCTGGCCCATGATCGTCCTGCAGAGCCCGAAGGGCTGGACGGGTCCCAGGAAGGTGGATGGTGTGCAGGTCGAAGGCACATGGCGCGCCCACCAGGTGCCGCTGTCCGAATTGGCGACGAAGCCGGCGCACGTGCGACTGCTCGAAGAATGGCTGCGCAGCTACGACCCGGAGGAGCTCTTCGAGACGGACGGTTCGCCCAGGGCTTTCCTGCGCGAGTTGAGTCCGGCCGGGCCCCGCCGTATCGGCTCCAATCCCAACGCGAACGGCGGCCTGCTGCTGCGGCATCTGGACCTGCCGGACATCAAGGAGCTTGCGTTTGACGTCCAGCAACCGGGAAGCGCCGTCGGCGAGAGCACGCGCATTCTTGGAAAGTACCTGCGCGAAGTCTTCCGTCGCAATGCAGCCGCGCAAAACTTCCGGCTGTTCGGTCCCGACGAGACGGCTTCCAATCGTCTGGATGCCGTCTTCGAAGTCACCGGCCGGACCTGGAATGCCGAAACCATCCCGGGAGATCCGGACCTGCGCACCGACGGCCGGGTCATGGAGGTGCTGTCCGAGCATCAGTGTCAGGGCTGGCTCGAGGGGTATCTCGTCACGGGCCGGCACGGACTGTTCTCGTGCTACGAGGCTTTCATCCACATCGTCGACTCGATGTTCAACCAGCATGCGAAGTGGTTGCAGGAGGCGCATCACATCCCGTGGCGTCGCTCCATTGCCTCACTGAACATCCTGTTGACCTCGCACGTCTGGCGCCAGGATCACAACGGCTTCTCGCACCAGGATCCCGGGTTCATCGATGTGGTCTGCAACAAGAAGGCGAGCATCGTCCGGGTCTACCTGCCCCCGGATGCCAACACGCTGCTGTGTGTTGCGCACCAGTGCCTGGCCAGCCGGGACCTGATCAACGTCATCGTGGCGGGGAAGCAACCGGAGCCGCAGTGGCTCGACCTGGATGCGGCGGTGAAGCATTGCGCAGCCGGGATCGGCATCTTCGAGTGGGCCAGTAACGATGCGGGCGCCGAGCCTGACGTCGTGATGGCCTGCGCCGGCGACGTTCCAACCATGGAGACTTTGGCCGCAGTCAGCATCCTGCGTGCAAGGATCCCGGACCTCAGGATCCGTGTCGTCAACGTAGTCGATCTGATGACCCTGCAGCCGCACGAAGAGCATCCGCACGGGTACACAGGCACCGAGTTCGACGCGTTGTTCACGACCGACAAGCCGGTGATCTTCGCGTATCACGGCTATCCCTGGCTGATTCACCGGCTGACTTACCGGCGGACCAACCATGAGAATCTGCACGTCCGGGGGTACAAGGAGGAGGGGACGACGACGACTCCTTTTGACATGGCAGTGCGCAATGATCTGGATCGATTCCATCTGGTCATGGACGTCGTCGACCGGGTCCCATCGCTGGGTTATCGCGCCGCCCACCTGCGCCAGGAAATGCGCAACAAGTTGACCGAACACGCCGAATACATCACCCGCCGCGGCGAGGACCTCCCGGAGGTCCGCGACTGGGTGTGGCGGACGCCGCCCGATACCGGTCGCGGCGCTTGAGTTTGTTGCCGACACGGAGCCAGAATCCATCATGAATACGAATCCTTCAGCCCCCGCGGCGGCCCCGGTGCCGGCCGCAGGTCCAGTGCAGGGTGCACACCCCAATCCGCTCCTCGGCCTGCGCAAGTTGGGCCAGAGTGTCTGGCTGGACGACATGGGCCGGGCGATTCTCGCCGACGGCAGCCTGGCGCGGCTGATTCAGCAGGACGGGCTCGGCGGGGTGACTTCCAACCCGGCGATCTTCGCGGCCTCCATGACGAAGGACCCGCAGTACCTGCAGGCCATCCAGCAACGCCTGCAGACGGTAACCTCGAGCCTGGCGCTGTACGAATCGCTCGCGATCGAGGACCTGCGCGCGGCGGCGGACCTGTTTGCTCCTTTGTATCAATCGACCTCGCGAGGTGATGGTTTCGTCAGCCTCGAGGTGTCGCCGCACATTGCCTATGACAGCGCTGCGAGCATCGCCGAGGGCAAGCGGCTTTGGGCCCAGCTTCAGCGCCCCAACGCCATGATCAAGATACCGGGCACCGAGGCCGGACTCACGGCGATCCGCGAGCTGATCTCTGAAGGCATCAACATCAACGTGACGTTGTTGTTCTCGCCCGAGCGATATCACGAAGTGGCCAACGCATTCATCGAAGGTCTCGAGAGCCGCGTGGCCGCCGGCAAGCCCATCGATCACGTTTCCTCGGTGGCGAGCTTCTTTCTGAGCCGGATCGACAGCCTGGTCGATCAGAAACTGGATGCCCTCGCCGCAAGCGGCCAGCCGGCGGCGAAGACTCTACGCGGTAAGGCAGCTTTGGCGAGCTCCGCGCGGGCTTACCAGATTTACAGTGACCTCATTGGATCCGAACGCTGGCAAAAGCTGGCGGCGCGTGGCGTGCGGCCGCAGCGGCTGCTGTGGGCGTCCACTTCGACGAAGGATCCCAGTTACAGTCCCATCAAATACGTCGAGGACCTGGTGGCGGCCGATACCGTCAACACCATGCCCCATCAGACCATCGACGCTTACCGGCGTTTGGGCCAGCCGGAGCCGCGGTTGGAGCGGCACATGGCCGACGCAGCCGATGCCCGGGAAGGACTCGAGCGGCTCGGCGTAGACCTGGATGAAGTGGCGGAGACGCTGGAACGCGAGGGCGTGCGCAAGTTCGTCGAGCCGTTCGACAAGTTGCAGGCCTGGCTCGAAGAAAAGCGTACGCAACGCTGACTGCAGCGGCTCCGGGGGTGGCAGGTTCCAGGAGCGACAAGTGGATACAGAAGCCGTACGGCGGCGCCTTCTGCGGCGCCGCGATGAACTGCGCGTTCGTGCCAGCAGAGCCAGCTCGGATCTCAGGCATGAGTCAGATCCTCTGAGTGCCGACTCGGCGGAGCAGGTGACGCAGCGGGAAACGGACGACGTCTTGGGGGCGATCTCTCAGTCTGCGCGGGAGGAACTCGCGCGCTTGGACGCCGCGCTGCGGCGCCTCTCCGATGGCCACTACGACATCTGTGCAGGCTGCGGCGAATTCATCGAGGAAGAACGGCTGACGGCCGTACCTTATACGGACCGATGTCGCGCCTGCGCGGAGAGCGGAGCCAGAGCCGATCGGCGCGGCTTACGCCACTGATCGCAGATCCGGTGCGACTTCGGCGTCCGCCGCGGAGACTTCCGGCGGAACGTGAGACAACAAGGTGACCTGAGTCGGGCGCCCTGCGACGGTTCCGTCCGGGATCTGTATTCCACTGGCGACGATCAGCCCTCGCAGATCGCAGTTCGCGCCGATCCGGGCACCGGGGAGCACCACAACCTCGTCGAGCACGGTGCCATCGCTGACGTGAACGTTGCAGGACAGCACGCTGTTGGTAACGGTTGCTCCCCGAATCACGACGCCGCCGGCCAGCAGCGAGTTGGCAACGCTCCCAAGCCGGCCCGACTCGAACAGCAGCCGCGCCGGGGGGAGCGGCTCCGTGTGAGTCAGGATCGGCCAGGCGGGATCGTAGAGGTCGATCGGAGGTTGCGGAGTCAGCAGCTCCATGTGCGCCTGCCAATAGGCGTCCAAGGTGCCCACATCCCGCCAGTACTGCGCACGGCCTGAGTCGTCATTGAAGAGAAAGGCGCTGACCTCGCCCCGACGAACGGACTCGGGAAGGATGTCCCGCCCGAAGTCGTGCGCCGAGCCCGCCACTGTCGCGTCACCGATCAGCGCCTCGATGAGGTAGTCGGTATCGAAGACATAGATGCCCATCGACGCGAGGACGCTCGATCGGGGCGCGGCACCGAGCGTCCCTGGATGAGGCTTCTCGATGAAGCTGTGTACTCGCGAGCGCGAGTCGATTCCAAGGACTCCGAAGCCACTGGATTCCTCCACCGGCACCGGCACACACCCGACCGTGACACGAGCTCCGCTTGCAGCGTGATGGGCGATGAGCTGCCGGTAATCCATTTTGTAAATATGATCCCCTGCCAGTACCAACGTGTAGCGGGCACGCTGCGCCTGCACGAGATCGAGATTTTGATACACCGCATCGGCCGTCCCGGCGTACCAGGACTTGTGAATGCGCTGCTGCGCTGGCCAGACATCGACGAACTCACCGAGCGCACGCGGGAGGAAATTCCATCCGGCTGCCAGATGAGTGATGAGTGACTGCGCTTTGTATTGCGTCAGCACTGCGATGCGGCGCATTCCCGAGTTCACGCAGTTGGAGAGCGTGAAGTCGATGTTCTTGAAGTGTCCCGCGAACGCAATGGCCGGCTTGCATTGCCAGCGCGTCAACTCGCCGAGCCGGGTTCCGTTACCACCGGCGAGGATCAGTGCAAGCGTGTCGCGCGAGAAATCCGGTCTCGACAGCTTTTTTGTAGTCATAGGCCGCGCTAGGGCGCAAGAATCGTTCCTGGCGGTGGAGCGAAGCTCCGCGCCTGATCCTTGAGCCACTCGCGCAGTTCGGCGACTTTCGGCAACGTCGCGTATGCGTCAGGGCACACGAAGTAATACGCATAGCGGAACGGAATGATCCGTTGGCTGGCCATCACGATGTTCCCCCTGCGCAGCTCATCACAGGCCAGCGTCCACCGCAGGATCCCGAACCCCAGTCCCCGGGCGACTGCGGTCAGCAGGGCCGCGGAGTCATCCATGAAGGCGCCTCGTTGCGGCCCGGTGGGCGGCCGCTCAGGTGAGTGCCAACCGGCCCAGTCGAACTCGGTCCCATGGACCAGAGGGTATTGCGCCACGTCGCCGCGATCGGGCAACGGACCGTGGCGGCGCAGTAGCTCTGGCGAGGCTACTGCCACCAGCCACTCGTCCAACAGCTTTTCCGTGCAGAGGCCCTCGTATCGGCCTGCACCCAACCGCAGTCCAACGTGAAAGTCGCTGCGCGCGAAGTCGACCATCTCGGACGACGTATGAAAGCGAAGCGTCGTATCCGGATAGCGGGCGTGGAAATCGCCAAGCCGGGGCATCAACCACTGCTGCAGGAATGAGCTGATCGTCGAGATGTTGATCGTACCGGCGTGACGGTCCTGTCGCAGCGCCTGCAAGGCCGACTCGAGCTCATCCAGTCCGCGCCGGATGCCGGGCAGGAGGCGCTCGCCTTCCGGGGTGAGCTGGACATTGCGACCGTTGCGCCGCAAGAGCGGGGTCTGCAGGTAGTCCTCGAGGGACTTGATCTGCTGGCTGACGGCCGCGGGCGTCACGTGCAGCGCCTCGGCTGCCGCGCCGAAGTTCAGGCGGGTCGCGACGGCTTCGAAGACGCGCAACGCGTTCAGCGGCAATCGATCGTAGGCGGAAGAGTCCACAGTTGTTGACAGTTCGTGGGCGGGCC
>FTEY01000531.1_pt1 | contig 11945 bp, 9 predicted proteins | sample 1640321 | NCBI WGS metagenome assembly FTEY01 (sample SAMEA3914816, study PRJEB12502) | metagenome | biome: forest; material: soil | place: USA | collected 2011-09-16 | depth 0.3 m
CCGAACTCCTCGCCGATCACGGCAAAGATGAAGTCGGTCGAGCGCTCGGGCAGGAATTCGAGCTGCGCCTGGCTGCCGTTCATCCAACCCTTGCCGAACACGCCGCCGGAGCCGATGGCGATCTGCGACTGGATGATGTGATAGCCGGCGCCCAGCGGGTCGGTCTGGGGATCGATGAACGTGAGCACGCGCTTGCGCTGGTAGTCGTGCATGAAATTCCAGCCGAGCCAGGCGCCCAATGCGCCCAACACCAGGAAGATCACCATCACGCGTACCGGCAGGCCGGCCATGATGACCACCAGAACGCCGCCGATCGCGATCAGTGCCGCGGTGCCGAGGTCCGGTTGCAGGGCCACCAGCGCCACGGGGAACAGGATGATGCCGGCGAGGACCACGAGGTGAATCAACTTCGGCGGCAACGGCCGCTCGTGCAGATACCAGGCGCAGATCATCGGCACCGCGAGTTTCATCAGCTCGGAGGGCTGGAACTTCACGATCCCGAGGTCGAGCCAGCGTTGGGCGCCCTTGCCGATGTAGCCGATACCTTCGACGACCAGCAGCATGAAGACGCCGATGGCGAACAGCCATGGGGCGGCACGGCGCAGGAAGTTGGGATTGACTCGCGCCAGCAGCAGCATCGCGCCGATGCCGAGGATCAGGCGGACGACGGTCCGGATCACCGTCGGCATGCTCTGCCCGGAGGCGCTGTACAACACGATCAGGCCGTAGATCGCGATCAGGCCGAGTCCGGTCACCAACGGACCGTCGACGTTCAAGGCGAACAGCATGCGCGCGGCGCCGCTCATGGTGCGCCGGGCCCGCGATTCGGAATTGATTTCTTCGTAGATCATGGTTCAGCCGGTCCGGGGCGGCGCGGGTGCCAGCGCCTCTTGCGGGGGCGCCTGGGCCTGTTGTTGGGGGGTGGGCCGCAGCGGCGGGTTCGGCGAGCCGTCCGCCGGCGCCTCGATTGGCGGCTCGGCGGGCGCGGCGCCTGGGGCGACTTCCGGAGCGGTCACGGAAGGCAGGTCGGGCGGCTTCAGCTTGCCGTCGGGACCCAACAGGTAGGCATCGAGAATCTTGCGCGCGATAGGTGCTGCGGCGGTCGCACCGAACCCCCCGTTCTCGACGATGACAGCTACGGCAATCCTGGGATTGTCAGCGGGCGCGAAGGCAATGAACCAGGCGTGGTCACGCAGGCGCTCGTCGACGGTCTTCTCGTTGTATTTCTCGTTCTGGGAGACCGTGAATACCTGTGCCGTGCCGGTTTTGCCGGCGATGGGGTAGGCCGCGCCACGACCGACCGCTGCGGCGGTGCCGTGGGTGACCGCTCCAACCATGCCGTTGTGGACGATCTGCCATTGCTCCGGGGTGGCGGTGGTGATGCGGCTATCGACGACGGGCGCGATGGGCTTCACATCGCCGGTAATCGGATTTCTCAACGCGGTAACGAGTCGGGGGCGCCAGACCACGCCGCGCGAGGCGAGCACGGAGGCGTAATGAGCCAACTGCAACGGGGTGACGGTGATGTAGCCCTGGCCGATTCCCAGGGGGACGGTGTCGCCGGGGTACCAGGTCTTTTCGGCAACTCGCGCGAACGCTTTCGCCTTCCACTCCTTGGAAGGCAGTAGTCCGGGCCGATCGCCGCCGATGTCGATGCCGCTGGCCTTGCCGAAACCGAAGGGCGCCATGAACGTCGAGATGCGGTCTATCCCCAAGAGGTCGGCGACACCGTAGAAGTACACGTCGCACGAGTGGGCGATGGCCTCTTCCAGGTTCAGGTAGCCGTGCGGCTTCTCACGTACGGGCTCGCGATAGCGGTGAATGCTTCCCGGCAACATGAAATAACCGGGGCAGTAGCGCTTGGCCTCGGGGTCCAGCACGTGACTGACCAGGGCCGCGAGCGCCAGGCCGGGCTTGACCGTCGAGCCGGGTGGATACGTCCCGCGCAGGGCCCGGTTCAACAGCGGCTTGTCGATGTCCTGGCTGAGGGCGTTGTATTCGGCACTGGTGATGCCACGGGCGAAGGTGTTCGGATCGAATCCCGGCTTGCTCACCAGGGTGATGATGTTGCCGTTGTTGGGGTCGATCGCGACCGCTGCGCCGCGGTGAGCGGCAAACTCTTTCTCCGCGACGCGCTGCACGTTCAGATCGATGGACAGCAGCGTGTCTTCTCCCGCGACCGGCGCTTTGATGCGCAGGTTGGGGATGAAGGCACCCTGTTTGTCGACCGAGCGGCCCTGGGCATTGACCAGGATCTCGCGGTAGCCGTTCGTGCCGTGAAGTTGGTTCTCGAAGGCGCTCTCGATGCCGAGCTTGCCGATCAGGGTCGTGCCGGAGTACGCGGCACGATCGATGTGCTCGAGATCGGACTCGCTGATCGCACTGACGTAGCCCAGTGCGTGCACCGCGAGGTCCGCGTTCGGATACCAACGTGTCTGCCGCGTCTTGATGTCGAAACCCGGGAACTCGAAGCGTCGCACGGCGAAGCTCGCGACGTCTTCGTCCGACATGCGCAGTCTGACGGGCACGGTGTCGAAGCTGCGCCGGATGCGGATCGTGCGCAGCAGCTCAGCAACGTCTTCGGAGCGCACCAGCCCGATCTTGACCAGACCACTGAGCTCGCCTTTGAGGTCAGGGACTTCCTCGGGCACGAGTTCGAGCTGATAGGCGGGCTGGTCACCCGCGATGAGCTGGCCGTTGCGGTCGATGATCAGTCCGCGGGCGGCGGGGATCGGCTCGGTGCGGACCCGGTTACCTTGGGACAGATCGGTGTAGTAGTCGTGGCGTACCACCTGCAGCAGGAACAGGCGGCCGATCAGGCAGAAGGTCAGCACGACCATGATGCAGCCGGCCACGATCGCGCGCTGGCCGAAGAGCTTCTGCTCCCGCCAGTGATCCTTGATGCGTACGCCGGCTGCCATGTTGGGGGGTTAGATGGGGGCGCTACGCCCGTTTACCCGAGCTGTAGTTCAGGAAGGCCGCGGCGAAAGGCCAGATCGCGGCCCCGGTGGCCACGTGCAGCCAGCGTAGAGGCGTCGTCACGGGGTGACCGCTCCATCCATCGATGGCGAACACCACGAATTCGTACACAGCCAGGGCTGCGCCAATGATCATGGCCTGCTGGATCCCGGGCTTGTAGCGGATGCGCTGATGCTCGCGCACCGCGATGTAGGTGACCAGCGCGAGCGCGAGGGCGTGCTGGCCGAGAACCGGTCCCTGGAACACGTCCAACAGGAGGCCGCAGAACCAGCCCAGGGCGATACCCCCGGCGCGCGGGGAGGCAATCGACCAGTACAGGACGGTCAGTACCAGAAAGGCAGGCCGGCCGGGCTCGAGCCAGGGCGGGAGTGGCAGCACGGTGAGGATCAGCGCGATGAGCGCTGTCAGGAGCATCCGGCCGCGAGGTTCGTCGTCGTACGCCACTACGGCTCCTGCCCCGGCGCCCTAGTCGGTTGGGCGGGGGTCGGTTCCGCGGGGATCGGTTCCGCGGGGACAACGGGCGCCGCTTCAGGCTCGGCAGGTTTCGCCGGCGCCGCTGAGGCTGGCTTGGGAGCTGCCGGGGGTTTCGGGGTGGCGGGCTTGGGTGTCGCGGCGCCGGCAGCCTTGGCGGTGCCTGCCGCAGCGGGGGCGGTTGCAGTCGGCTCGGGTGTGGGGGGCTTGGGCTTCGGTGGCGTGAGCTGGGGCTGGATCGCGGCGTTGCCGCTTTTGCTGTCAGCCATGGTCGCCGACCCCGGCGCGGCCGGATGTTCCGGCCGGAACCACACCAGCATGACCTCCCTGTCCAGCTCGACCCGCCCCAAAGGGACAGCTCGGACCTGAGCCAGGGGCTGTACGGCGTCCCGGTGGACTTCGGCGATGCGCGCAACCGGATAGCCGGCCGGGAACACCCCACCGAGGCCGGAAGTCACCAGGAGATCACCGCTCTTCACGTCAGCATTCGCCGGTAGATAAGGAAGCGCGAGGGAGGCCGTATCGCCTGCCCCGACCGCGATGGTGCGAAGACCGTTGCGCTCGACTTGTACTGGAACGGCGTGCTCCGGGTCGGTGATGAGGATCACCTCCGCACTCCAAGGTCCGACGTGGAGTGTCTGGCCGAGCAATCCTTTCTCGTCCAGGACAGCTTGGCCTTTGAAGACACCATTGGCCGTCCCGCGGTTCAGCAGAACCCGCTGCCGCAGGCTGTTGAGCTGAACATTGACGACCTCCGACACGAGCCAGTGGTCGGCGACCGGCGGCAGGGCATCCCTCAGGCCCCGTAACTGCGCATTCTCGCGCGCGAGCTCTTCGAAGCGCATGGAGCGCAGCAGGATGTCGCGTTGCTGCAGTCGTAATTTATTGTTTTCATTGCGTAAAGCGTCGCGCGTCGTGAAGCTCTCCTGGAGCCAGCTCCAAGCCGCCGTGGGTGAGCTGACGGCCAGCTGCAGCGGATACGAGGCCGCCTGCAGCACGAAACGGGCGCGCTCGAGCCAGCCCTCGCGTTGATCGAGGAACATGACCACGATCGAGGCGATCGCGTAGAGGGTAAAGCGAAAGCCGACCGACCCGCCTCGGGCCGGTCCTCTACTGGAGGGGGTGCCGAAGGCCATCGGCCCGGCTTGTTACTCGAGACCGAAGTGGCCGGGCCCCAGCTCGTCCATCAGCTCGAGAATGCGTCCACCCCCCCGTGCCACACAGGTGAGCGGATCATCCGCGACGACGACAGGGAGTCCGGTCTCTTCAGTCAGGAGCTTGTCGATGTCGCGTAGGAGCGCGCCACCACCGGTGAGGACGATGCCACGCTCGGCCACGTCGGCGCCGAGTTCGGGAGGAGTCTGTTCGAGCGCCTGTTTGACGGCGCTGACGATGCTCTGCAGGGGTTCCTGCAAAGCTTCGAGAATCTCATTGCTGTTCAGGGTGAAGCTGCGCGGCACGCCCTCCGAGAGGTTGCGCCCCTTCACGGACAGTTCGCGCACCTGTTGGCCCGGATACGCGGAGCCAATCTCGATCTTGATGCGCTCGGCCGTCGCCTCACCGATCAGGATGCCGTAGTTGCGGCGAACGTAGTTCATGATCGCTTCGTCGAAGCGATCGCCGCCGATGCGGGCAGAGTTCGCGTAAACGATGCCGTTCAGCGACAGAACCGCGACTTCCGAGGTTCCGCCACCGATGTCGAGTACCATGGATCCGCGGGCCTCGTGCACGGGAAGTCCCGCGCCGACAGCAGCTGCCATGGGCTCGCTCACGATCGCGACGTTGCGCGCTCCCGCGCCTTCCGCCGACTCGCGGATGGCTCGGCGCTCGACCTGGGTCGAGCCGAACGGCACGCACACGAGCACTCGCGGGGACGGCTTCAGCATCCGGTTGCCGTGCACCTTATTGATGAAGAACTGCAGCATCTTCTCGGTGTACGTGAAGTCCGCAATGACGCCGTCCTTCATCGGGCGCACGGCGGTGATGTGCCCCGGAGTACGGCCAATCATGTTCTTGGCCTCAGCCCCAACGGCAACGATGATCTTGCCACCGCGGCTGGGTTCATCCTGCACCGCGACCACCGAGGGCTCGTTGAGCACGATGCCTTTGTCACGGACGTAAATCAGAGTGTTGGCCGTGCCCAGGTCGATCGAGAGATCGCTAGAGAAATAGCCGCGCAAGCGTTTGAACATGAAGCGAACCGGAAAGCGAGCGACGGGGGAGCCCCCAAAGTGGCGCGTAACATATCAACCGACAGGACATTCAGCAAGGCAACATGTATGATTTTGCGCTGTTTTTCCGACTCGTTCTCATTCAGGAAATTGCGCGTGCGCTGCATGCGCCGCTAATCATCATGGCCCTCACACGCGAGCAAATCGAAAACATCGCACACTTGGCACGACTCGAGCTGAAGCAGCCCGAGGTCGCTGTCTACCAGGACAGCCTGTCGAGCATCTTCGAGTTCGTCAGCGAGCTCGACCGTGCGAATACAGCCAGTGTCGCCCCAATGGCACACCCGCTTCCCGGCCTGTCGCAACGACTGCGCCCGGATGTCGCTACGGAAACCGATCGCCATGAGCGGTATCAGGCCAACGCGCCGCAGACGGCCGCGGGTCTGTACCTCGTTCCCAAGGTAATTGAGTGATGATTCACACTTTGACCGTGACGCAGCTCGCAGCCGGGCTGCGCGCTAAGGAATTTTCGAGCGTCGAGCTCACGCGGCACTTCTTAGACCGCATCGAAGCCAGTCAGCCGGTGCTGAATGCGTTCATCTCGGTGACCCGCGAACAGGCACTGCAAGCCGCGCAGGCCGCTGATCAGGATCTCGCGGCGGGACGGGGCGGTCCCTTGGCCGGTGTCCCCATCGCGCACAAGGACATCTTCTGCACGGAGGGAGTGAGGACCTCCTGTGGCTCGAAGATGCTCGACAACTTCGTGTCGCCTTACGACGCCACCGTGGTCGCCAAGCTCAAGGCGGCCGGCGCGGTGATGCTCGGCAAGCTCAACATGGACGAGTTTGCGATGGGCTCGTCCAACGAAACCAGCTACTACGGGGTGGTGCGCAATCCGTGGAACACGGACCTTGTGCCCGGCGGGTCGTCGGGTGGGTCCGCGGCCGCGGTGGCCGCACGGATCGCTCCTGCCGCAACGGCCACTGACACCGGCGGGTCGATCCGCCAGCCGGCGGCCTTGTGTGGTGTGACGGGCGTCAAACCGACTTACGGCCGGGTGTCGCGTTACGGAATGATCGCGTTCGCCTCGAGCCTCGACCAGGGCGGCGTCATCGCTGCCACGGCCCAGGACGCCGCGCTGCTGCTGCGTGAGATGGCGGGCTTCGATCCCCGCGACTCCACCAGTGTGGAATCTCCGGTTCCTGATTACGTAGCAGCGCTCGAGCAGCCGCTGCGCGGGCTGAAAATCGGACTGCTGAAGGAATTCTTCGAAAAGGGTCTCGATCCTGAGAACGAGAAGTGCATCCGTGCGGCTTTATCGGTGTACGAGAAGCTGGGTGCCACGCTTCGCGAGGTCAGCCTCCCGAATCTGCCGCTGTCGGTTCCGGCGTACTACGTCGTGGCGCCGGCCGAGTGCTCATCGAACCTGGCCCGCTTCGACGGCGTGCGCTTCGGCCATCGCTGTGAGAATCCCAAGGACCTGATGGATCTCTACAAGCGCTCGCGGGCCGAGGGCTTCGGCGCCGAGGTCAAGCGCCGCATCATGACCGGGACGTATGTGCTCTCCGCCGGATACTACGACGCCTATTATTTGAAAGCGCAGAAGGTTCGAGCACTGATCGCCGCCGACTTTGCCAGGGCGTTCAAAGAGGTCGACGTGTTGATCGGGCCGACGACGCCGACGCCTGCGTTCGCGATCGGCGCGAAGACGTCCGATCCGGTGACCATGTACCTGAACGATATCTACACGATTGGCGCGAATCTGGCCGGCCTGCCGGCGATGTCTCTTCCCTGCGGGTTCGTGCAGGACCTGCCGGTGGGTCTGCAGATCGTCAGCCCACAGTTTGGCGAAGAGCGGATGCTGAATGTCGCGCACGCGTATCAGAGGGAAACTGACTGGCACACGCGGGTGCCGGGGGCGTATCGATGACCGCGGCCCAAAAAAATGCAGCACGGCCAGAAACGCCGGCAGCTGCGGGTTGGGAAACGGTCATCGGGCTCGAGATCCACGCGCAGCTCGCTACGCAGTCCAAGATCTTCTCGGCCTCCGCCACGGCCTACGGCGCGCCGCCGAATGCCCAGGCCAATCTGGTCGACCTCGGCTATCCGGGCGTGTTGCCCGTGTTGAATGGCGAGGCCGTCCGCATGGCCGTGAAGTTCGGGTTGTCCATCGGTGCGCAGATCTCGCGCCATTCGGTGTTCGCGCGGAAGAATTACTTCTATCCCGATCTGCCCAAGGGCTACCAGATCAGCCAGTACGAGCTGCCGGTGGTCGGGAAGGGCTCGATCGACGTCGTCCTCGATGACGGGGCGGTGAAGCGCATCGGCGTGACTCGCGCGCATCTCGAAGAGGATGCCGGCAAGTCGCTGCACGAGGGACTGCCCGGCGTATCCGGGATCGACCTGAACCGCGCCGGTACGCCGCTCATCGAGATCGTTTCGGAACCCGACATGCGCTCCGCGAAGGAAGCGGTCGCGTACATGAAGAAGGTCCACACCCTGGTGCGGTACCTCGAGATCTGCGACGGCAACATGCAGGAAGGCTCCTTCCGCTGCGACGCGAACGTGTCAGTGCGTCGCAAGGGTGCTGAGAAGTTCGGCACGCGTGCGGAGATCAAGAACCTCAACTCGTTCCGGTTCGTCGAGAAGGCGATCAACTACGAGGTGGCGCGGCAGATCGATCTGATCGAGTCGGGCGGCACGGTCAAGCAGGAAACGCGTCTGTACGACCCTGACAAGGGTGAGACGCGCTCGATGCGCTCGAAGGAAGAAGCGAACGACTATCGGTACTTCCCGGACCCGGATCTGTTGCCGGTTGAATTGGACGAGGCGTTCATTACTTCGGTGCGCGGGACATTGCCGGAGCTGCCGGATCAGAAAGCGTCGCGGCTCGCGTCGCAGTACGGATTGTCGGCGTACGACGCGGGAGTGCTGAGTGCGAGCCGTGAGCTGGCTGCGTACTACGAGGACGTGGCTCTCAAGGCCGGTGTCGAGCCGAAGTTGGCGGCCAACTGGGTCATGGGTGAGCTCGCGGCCGCGCTCAACAAGGACGGGTTGGAGATCACGGACGGCAAGCTGCCGGCCGAACGGCTCGCGGGACTTCTCAAGCGCATCGCCGACCAGACGATCTCCGGGAAGATCGCCAAGGAAGTGTTCGAGGCGATGTGGTCCAGCGGAGCCGGGGCGGATCAGGTCATCGAAGAGAAGGGTCTGCGACAGATCACCGACACGTCGGCGATCGAGAAGGCCATCGATGAGGTGATGGCAAAGAACCCGGGTCAGCTCGCGGATTATCGCGGCGGCAAGGACAAGCTGTTCGGCTTCTTCGTCGGCCAGGTGATGAAGGCGACCGGGGGCAAGGCCAACCCGGCGCAGCTGAACGAACTGTTAAAGAAGAAACTCCCTGGTTGATGGGAAAAAAGTCGCCTGCGGCGCTTTTTTCGAGACCGCGGCTCCGTTGCCGCCGACAAAAAGCGTGGTTTTTGCCGGCTGCCGCGGATACGTGTCGCGGTCTACACAATAGTGGGGATTGCGATAGCACTCCGCGTCCCCCATTGTGCCCTCATGACCGAGTCCCACAAAGACCCCGCTGGGGCCGGCGACCTGGTTCGCCGCTTCATTGTTGAAAATCGCCCCGTCCGGGGCCATTGGGTTCGCCTCGAAGGAGCCTGGCAGGAGCTGCGCGCGCACACGGATTATCCGGATGTGGTTCGCGACCTGCTGGGTCAGGCTGTTGCGGCCTCTGTATTGCTGGCTGCGACGCTCAAATTCAACGGCACGTTGACTCTTCAGTTGCAGGGCAATGGCGCCGTGAGTTTGCTCGTGGCGCAGTGCACACATGACTTTCGCCTCCGAGCGGTCGCGCGGTTTGACGAGGCGGCTTTGTCAGCGATCTCAGCGCTCGAGGGCGAGGCTATCTTCGCCAAGATCGCGGCCGGTGACAGCGACCCCAAGATCTTCCGCCAGCTCGTGGGCACGGAAGGGCGTATTGCGGTCACGATCGAGGCCGAAGAGCGCAGCTTGCGCTATCAGGGAATCGTGCCCCTGAGCGGTGGCTCCTTGGCTGAGTCGCTGGAAGCGTACTTCTCATCTTCCGAACAGTTGCCGACCCGTGTGCTGCTTGCCGCTGACGGCAAGCGCGGGGCGGGCGTGCTGGTTCAGAAGGTTCCTGGCCACGGTCTGGAAGATGAATCCGACCTCCAAGCCGTTTGGGAGGACACCCAGCGCGGCATCGACAACCTGAGCTCCAAAGAGCTGCTGCAGTGTCCCGTCGAAGAGCTCCTGAACCGAGGCTTCGCGACGCATGACCTGCGATTGTTCCGGGGTTCCCCGGTGCAGTTCGAGTGCCGGTGCAACGCGGGTCGGGTGACCAGCCTGCTTCGGGCCCTGGGACCGGAGGAAGTGCGGGATGTTCTCGAAGAGCAGGGCGCGGTCACGGTGACTTGCGAGTTCTGCCAGCGCCCGTATCAGTTTGACGCCGTTGCGGTGGAGGCGATTTTCGCGGATACCGGGACTGATTCGCGGACGGTCCACTAGGCCCTGCCCGGGGCATATTGTCTCAATAGAGAGTTAGTGGCAGCTGGCCCCCAGGGCCAGCCACTTGCCGCGTGCTGCGGCACCACTTGATTAAAGACTTGTGCAAGTCTTTAATTGATGCCCATGCGATCCCGATCTCCTGAGCTCGTTGCCTGGATGAAGGCCGCCGGTGAGCCAAGCCGCCTCCGTCTGCTGGCGTTGTGCGCGCAACGGGACATGAGCGTGTCGGATCTGGCTGAGGCACTCGGCCAGAGCGAACCGCGTGTGTCGCGACACCTGAGGATTCTCTGTGAGGCGGGTTTGGTGAATCGCCTGCGTCAGGGACAGTGGGTGCATTACCAGTTGGTCGCGGACTCGTTGGCGGCCAGCTTTGTCCGTGGCGTGCTCGCGCTGCTCGACCAGGCGGATCCTGTGCTGGTGCGCGACCGGGACCGGTCGCAGCCGAAGCCGGAAGGAGCGGGCGAGCGGGGGAAGACGATGGAGTCTCGCCTCGGCAGGGCGATGAGTGGCCTCGTAGATGCGGGTGGCGCTAAAGGTGGTGCCGCCTTGGTGGTGGGAGTCGAGCATCTGGAGCTTCTCGAAGCCGCGGCGTTCAACTCAACCGAGTGCACGGCGATTGCCCATTCGCGCCGTGCTGCTCAGGCGGCGAGGGCGTTCGCAGAGCGGCGCGGTTTTGCGTGCCAGGTAGTTCTGGCCGCAAGCCCTGAAGGACTCACCGAGCGAGATATCGCACGAGTTGGGTCGTCCTTTGCTTCTGTTTTCCTGAATCACCTGGCAGTGCCATCGAGTGCCTTCGCGGGAATGCTGGGGGCCGGAAAAAGAGCGCTCACCACAACAGGACGTATGTGGATCTTCGAGCGTTACGAGGCTTTGGAGAGCACGCGCGAAAAGGTTGTGGAGCATCCGCTCGCGAAACTGCGGCGAATGCTCACCGACCTCAATCTGACATGCGAGCGGATCAGTCCTATCGAGGCGGATGGCGAACATGTCCTCGCCGCTGTCGCAAGACCCAATGGAGCAGCGCGTGGCAATGAAACATCCCATCTCCGTATCGTTTGAGTTTTTCCCTCCAAGCGACGACGACATGGACCAGACCTTGTGGCGGTCCATCGCTCGGTTGGCGCCGTTGGCGCCACGTTTCATCTCCGTTACGTACGGAGCTGATGGATCCACCCGCTCACGTACACACAACGTGGTCGCGAGAATTCAGAGAGAAAAGGGGCTGGTGGGGGCTCCACACCTGACCTGTGTCGGCGCTTCCCGCGGTGAGATTCTGGACATTGCGCGCAAGTATTGGGACATGGGTGTCAGGAGATTGGTTGCGTTGAGAGGAGACTGGCCGCACGGATACATCCCTCGATCGGATGGGTTTGCTTATGCGGCGGACCTTGTCTCGGGCCTAAAGACGGTTGGGGACTTCGATATATCGGTCGCAGCCTATCCGGAGGTTCACCCGGAGGCGGTCTCCGCCGATGCGGATCTCGACAACCTGAAGAGAAAGGTCGACGCGGGTGCTTCGCGTGCGATCACCCAGTTCTTCTACTACCCCGACGTGTTCTTTCGCTTCCGTGATCGGTGCGAGAGGGCCGGGATCCGGGCGCCGATCGTTCCAGGGATCCTTCCCATCACCCGGTTCCCGCAGGTGTTGAGATTCGCGGAGCGCTGCGGGGCGACGATCCCGCAGTGGTTACGGGAGCGGTTCAACGGCCTGGATGACGATCCGGAGACCAGGAAGTTGATCGCCGCAAGTGTTGCGATCGAGCAGGTGCAGGAGCTCGAGAGACAAGG
>FTEY01000439.1_pt1 | contig 11574 bp, 10 predicted proteins | sample 1640321 | NCBI WGS metagenome assembly FTEY01 (sample SAMEA3914816, study PRJEB12502) | metagenome | biome: forest; material: soil | place: USA | collected 2011-09-16 | depth 0.3 m
CCGACTCGGGCTCGAGCCAGGTGGCCTGATCGGCGAGATAGAAGCAGAAGTAAGCGAGCTGCCCGCCGTCGTTGCGTGGCTCGCTCTCGCACACCAGCCGACTGCGCAGCAGGCTGTCGGCGACGACGAGATCCTGACCGGCGCACGAATTGACGCCGAGAATCTGCGGGGGCAGCGCCGGCTCGCACACCGTCACGCGCGGCCACAGGCGTCCCAAGGGCGGCCCGCGCCGGTTCGGATGGGAGTTCGCATTTTCCAAAAAGTTCGTGCGCATGGCCGCAAGACGATCCGCTACGAGTTATTACAATTTGGATACAAGCCGACTATAACTTGCCACCGAGCCGAGGTCGATATGAGGGGGATCGTATCCGGGTTGTGTCGCCTGGCCGTGCTGCTGCCGGTCGTGGCGGCTGCACAAGAGGCGCAGGCGCCTGCAGAAGGATTGGGCGAAGTCATCATCACGGCGCGCAAGACCAGTGAGGACTTGCAGCGAGCGGCCATTGCGGTCACCACAGTAAGCTCGGAGGAAATCGCGCGCTCCGGCATCAAGGATCCCACCGACCTGCAGTGGCGCATGCCCGCTGTCGAATTTCAGTCTGCGACCAGCGTGCCCGCGATATTCATCCGCGGCGTAGGCACGTACAACCTGCAGGCGGGCGTGGATTCCGCCGTTGCATTCAGCATCGACGGCATCTACCTCGCGCATGCCCAATCCTATCCTCCGGTGCTCATCGACATCGCACAGGTCGAGTCCGTTCGCGGACCCCAGGGAACTCTCTATGGGAGAAACTCCAACGGCGGCGCGATCAGCTTCATCACCAACAAGCCCCGGCTGGGGCAATGGGACGCCGAGGGTGGCATCACCACGGGCAATTTCGCGGCACTCGGCACGGAGGGCGAGCTCAACATTCCATTGGGCGACAAGGTTGCCACGCGAGTTGCGATCGGCACCGACCAGCACGACCCCTACTACACAAACGGCTACGGTGACGCTAACAACTACGCCGGCCGCTGGCGCGTGCTCTATCAGGCGCTCGACAATCTGGAGATCATCGCCACGCTGGACAAGTCGCGAATCCAGAATAACGGCTCGACCTACGACCGCTGTCCGCCGCGCTCCGACCTGCCCGCTTGCCCGCCCGGATCCTTTCATCCCTGGACGGGCATCGGGCCTCGCGATCCCGGTGACTACAACCACATCCTGACGTGGGGCACGTACCTGGAAGCCAATCTGACCGAAGGCTGGGGCACTATTACTTCCCTGAGCAGCTATCGCAGCAGTGACTGGAACAGTCGCCAGATACTGACCGTCGGACCCGACACTAACGGCTTCACTCAGGGCGAAACGGCGCGCCTGACGACGCAGGAGGTGCGGATCTCCTCAGCGGCGAACTCTCCCGTGAATTGGATCTTCGGCGCCTACTACTCCCGTGAGAGGACCCCGTACCGGGAGGCGCTCATCAACAATGGAGTGGCCTTCTTCACGACCAATCCATTTCTCCTCGCGGATTCGCAGGCGATCTTCGGGCAGCTCACCTATCCGGTCGCCGAGGGCCTGCGACTCACCGGCGGCCTCCGCTACACCGACGAGAAAAAGGAAGCCGAGGAAGAGGTCAACACCGTCGCCGGAGCGGCTTCGGTGCCGCTGCACCCGAGCGCGAAGGTGGACAAGGTTACCTGGAAGGCCGGCGTGGAATACGACGTCGCGCCGCACTCGATGCTCTACGGCTCGGTGAGCACGGGCTTCAAGTCCGGCGGCGTCAACGAAGTACCGAACACGCGGGATTTCTTGCAGACCTATAACCCCGAGACCATCACCGCCTACCAGGCCGGCTCCAAGAACCGATTCTGGTCGGATCGACTGCAGGTCAACTTCGAGGCCTTCTACTACAACTACAAAGGGTTTCAGACGCTGCAGGGCTTGACCGATCCGACCGGACAGTACCCCGGGCTGTTTCTGGAAACCGCCAACTCGGATAAGGCCACCATGTGGGGCGGCGAGCTCGAGATGACGCTGGCGCTGACGCCGCACGACCGATTTTCCCTCAGCCCGACGTTCCTACACGCGAAGTTCGACCGCTTCGTAGTCGGTGGCACCGATCTGTCAGGTCACCACATCGAAGCAGCTGGCCCTTACACGGTAGCGGGATCATACGAACACACGTTCGTGCTGCCGGGTGCGAACAAACTCATCACCGACCTGGGCACTGAACTGGTGGGCGGTCACTACATGGACAACAGCAATAGCGCCGGGTCCTACCAGCCGACGTATACTCGGTCGACGGCGACCTTGACGTATGAGGATGCCGGTGGCCACTGGTCGGCGTCCGCGTTCGGTCGCAACCTCGAAAACAAGGCTGTCATGATGGTCTGGGGCTCCGCGTTCATCGGAACGGCGGATCTGACTGCCGTTTACCCGCCACGCACCTATGGAGTGTCGGTCCGGTGGCATCTTTGAAGGGGGAGTGATTGCCATGAGAGCCTTTGTGATGACGAGCGCCTGCCTCGTGTTGCTCAGCGCGTCGATCTTTGCAGCGGATCGTGGGAACAGCCCTGGCGCAAACGCGCCTGCGGCCGACGACAAGGCGCTGCGCGACCTGGTCGACCGCACGGTCGCTGCTGCCGGCCGCCGCGACATCGCTGAGTACAGCAAGTACTACGCGCACAAGTGGGTGAGCGCGCTACCTGGCGAGCCGATCAAAGAGGAGACCGGCCCCCTCAAGTTCCAATTCCCGAAGGGTTACACCATCAAGATGGTGACCACCAACACGCAGTTTTCCGATGCCGGCGATCTCGGTTACGCGGCGGGGACCTACGAGCAGGACGCGCCCGACAAGAAGACCGGCGTGCTCACCCACACGGTCGGGAAGTGGATGAGTGTGTTCAAGAAGCAGCCCGACGGATCGTGGGGCGCGGTTTTTGACACCTTCAATGTAGATCCCGCGCCGTAGGGACCGCAGACCCCGCGCCCCAGGCGCGGGAGATCACGCGTATTTCTTGGCTTTGATCGCCAGGATCGGCCCGGGCGATTCAGCCGGGCGCTCGACGATCTCGGCTACGCGCTCGCCGATCCCAGGCCCGGCGATCCAGCCGTCATCCTTCACTCCGGCCGCATCGGCAGCCACCAGTCCGTACAAGGCCAGCATGCGTACCTGCACCTTGAGATCGGGCGGTTGCCCGTCCTGGGCCTCTTTCGCCAACACGCTGTACAAAGAGCGTAGCGCGCTCTGCGTCATCGACAGCTGGCCCATGTTGGGAACCACGAAGTCGGACATCCCGCCATTGATGCCCACATAGACCCCTCCGGCCTGCATGGCAGGGAGCAAAGTCGTCGCGCAGGTCACATGAGAAAAGAAGTTGGTCTCGAAGGCCTGCCGCAACCGGTCGGTCGGTGTGGCCAGGATCCGCATGGGATGGTCGGCATCGGGAGAGCTGAGCGAGGCGACCACCGCAGCGGGTTTGCCAAACTTGGCCACAATGGCGTCGCGCAGGATGCCGGCCTTCGCGTCCGACTCTACGTCGCCCTGCAGGGCTTCAAACCCGGGCGAGTTGGCGTGAGCCTTGCGCATGGCATCGAGTTTCTGCGCGCTTCGCGAGATGGCAATCACTTGGTGGCCGCGGCTCAGCAGCGCTCGAACGATCGCGCCGCCGACATTTCCGCTGGCGCCCAGCACGCAGATCGACTTCCGGCCGCCGGTGGTTGGAGCCGGAGCCGCCCCCGCCGCCGATGCGAACATTGCGGTGGCCGCGCTGGCGGCCGACAGGCGCAGGAATTCGCGGCGGACAGGTGAATCGAGCGGCGAGGCCTGATCAAGTGCATCCGAAGGATCGTTCATACGCGCTCCTGTCTTCCCGTGGGACACCCCCCGGGGGTCAGCAGCGGTATTTTACTCAGCGCACGGCCAGTGTGTATCACAGCGACCGCAGCCATAGCGAGGAGCGCCTGCGCTGCATGAACTGTAAGGTCGCGGGCGGTGCCGCGCTGATGTACCGGATCAGACACGAGGACCTCGAACGGGATGGCCGGCATCGCATCGTTATCGGCCTCATAACCCAGGCGATTGAGCCGAACCGCCCGCCGTTGGGTGACCGGCGTCTTACTACGGCGAATAATTATCGCGCCGGGCGCCAGGCCGAGCGGACATAACGTCAGTGGCCATGCACTGCCGTCAGGTAGACGAGTCTTCCCAGCGCACCCAGCAATAATGCGAGCCGAGCACCGCAGCCCACGTCGGACTCAGATACACCGCATACAGCCACATCGCGGGCAGAAAGATCGGCATCCATTCCAGCGTGTTGGCGTGAGCGCGGATGCAGCGCTCCAGGTAAGGATCACCCGTCATCGTCGGCGCCAGAATTGCTTCACGGCGCCGCCTGGTGCTGACACTGTCCATCCACGGCGGCTCCGGGCCCCAATGCGGCTTGGTACATTCTGCACGCAGCCGCAACGCTTTGCCTGGCCAACGACTCGTTGCCTTTGCGCTGGTAGGCGCGACCGAGTGACATCAGAACGTCCGCGATGGCAGCACTGGTTGCGTTCGGCGCAAGGGATTCCAGGTTGTGCTGGGCACTCGCCAGAGCCACCATACCCTCGTCCACGTGACCGGAACCCACCAGCAGATCGCCAAGGATCCACCGGCCGCGCTCGCGCACGAAGGTAGGCGATGAATACTTCGTATCGAAATACGCCAGTCCCTTGCGCGCATGCGGGACGCCATCGGCGAACCGGCCGGCGCCTTTGAGTATCTTCGCCAGCGTCAGTTCCTGCAGGGCCAATTGTTCGGAATCGCCCGAGCTTGCGGCGGCCACGGATTCGATATTGGTCTGCTCCTCGGCCAGCGCCCTATCGTAGTCACGCACCTCCGCCAGTTCCTGAGCGAACAGGGCGCGTGCCTTGATCGTACGGTCGTGGCGAGGCCCGATGTGCCTGTCCAGGTCCGGCAACAACCGGGTAAGTACTTCGATCGACTGCGGATACTGACGCTCGCGAAAGAGCACGACAGCGAGCTGATACCGATTCACGAGTTGATCGGTAACGGTGTAATCGGGGACTGACGGACTGAGCTCGAGCAACTTCTCGGCCGACTTCTGCGCCTCCGGCAACAGTCCGAGGTCCACGTCTGCCTGGATGGAGGAGGCCAGGGTTTTCAAATAGAGAACGGAGCGCTCCCCGGCAACACGCAGGGCCATGGTCGATGCCTGGCTGTAGAGTTGCCGGGCCTCTGCGAGCTTCCCCTGCTCGGTGGCCGCCCATGCCAGGCCGCGAAGCGCGACGGCGTCCCCCTCACCGTCGGCCCCAAATACTCGATGTGACGCGCGACGCAACTGTTCCCAGGCGGCTGTCGACTCGACCCATTTTTCCTCTTCTTCGAGTCCCTGGGCGCGCAGCCACAAGGCTCTAATGTATTCGGGCGAGTCTTGCCTCCCTGTCGTCTCGAACAGCTGCACCGCACGGTCCGCATGCGTCAACGCATCAACATTCGCGCCAAGCGACATATAGATGTCGGATATGGCACTGTGCAATTCGCCCAACATCTGCGGTTCGCCACGCAGCTCGGTATCGAGGCGCGCGGCGCCCGACGCCAGGATCTCGCCTGCGGTGATGTCTTTGCCCCGCGCGAGCTCCGGGTCGTTCTGAGCAAAGACGCCAACGAGAAACTTCTTCACACCTTCAGCACGTCGCGCTTCGACGAGTGCCGCATGTGCTTCCCACAGGGCTGCGCTCAGGCCGGCGACCAAGGCCAGGAGGAGTGCCGCCGTCAGCCCTGCGGCAAGCCTGTTGCGCGCCAGGAATTTTCGCGCTCGGTACCACCGACCGGTGGCACGTGCCTGGATGGGCTCGCCCCGCAGATAGTGTTGCAGCTCCTGCGTGAGCGCATCGACCGTCGGATAGCGACCCTCCGGCCGCTTGGCCAGCGCTTTCAGCACGATGGTATCGAGATCTCCACGCAGCACCCGGGTCAGTTGGCGTGGCGACGAGCCGCGAAACTGTGCAGCCTCCGCGCTCACCATCCTGCTCGGAGCGACAGGTTCCAGATCGAGGATCGCGTCCTCGAGAGCCCCCAGAGAGTTTCGCTTCAGCCGATACGGGCGTGCGCCTGTGAGCAACTCATACAGCACAACCCCAAGTGAGTAGATATCGCTCGTAGTCCCCAGCGTCTCGCCGGCAATTTGCTCGGGTGATGCATAGTCAGGCGTGAGCGCACGCCCATCGAAAACTGTCGATTCCGAGACTCGCGCGGCGCCCTCCGTCAGCAGCTTTGCAATCCCGAAATCCAACAGCGCCACGTGATTCTGCTGCGTCACCAGAATATTGGACGGCTTCAGGTCCCGGTGCACGACCAGGTGGGAATGCGCATACTGAACCGCTCGCAGTACTTGCTCGAACAGCTCGATTCGCGCCCGAATGTCGAGTCTGAGCCGATCGCAATACAGCAGGAGTGGCGTGCCCTCGACGTATTCCATCGCGAGGTAAGGCTGACCCTCCGGACTGATCCCTGCGTCGTACAGGCGCGCGATCTGCGGGTGTGTCAGGGCTGAAAGGATGTCCCGCTCCCGCGCGAAATGCGCCGAGCGGCTGGTGCTGCTCAAGGCAACCAGAGGCAACTTCAGAGCGACCGGGCGTTTCAGCTGCCCGTCCGTTCGGGTTGCGAGCCAAACGACACTCATCCCGCCGTGACCAATCTCGCGAATCAAGCGGTACGGACCGACCACCGCCTCGGGGATAAGCGGCAGAGGTGCGCGAGGACGTCCCGTTCCATCCACAGCGGCAAACTTAGGTAGCGTTTCGAAAACAGCCACCTCGCCCCCGGCGTCGTTTCGGCTCAACAGCGTGCGTAGCAAGTCTCGTAGATGAGCGTGATCGGGGCCGAGTTGCGCCAGCCACGCGTCACGCGCGTGGCCCGTTGGGAAATCCAAGCCGACGTCGAGCAAGCGCGCCAGCACGGCCAGATCACTATCGCGAACGGTCATTCTTCGAGAGCCGCCAACAGCAGCAGGCGTGCGCGATCCCAGTCCCGGCGCACCGTCCGGGGAGCGATCCCCAAGCATTCCGAGATCTCTTCCAGAGTGAGCCCCGCGAAATACTTCAACTCCACGACCTGAACGAGCCGCGGCTCCGACTCCCCCAACTGTTGCAGGATCGTATCGATTCGCACTATGCGCTGTGCGCTGACCGATTCCTCCTCCGGGATGTCGGTAGCCAGTGTCACGAACAGAGCGCCGGCGCCCCTGCGTTGTGTCAGGCGCTCGCGGGCAAAGTCGATGACGACGGAGCGCATGACCCGGCCTGCGTACCCCATGAAGTGAAGCCGATCGTCGAGGCTCAGGCTGTCGAGCTTCGCAAACCGAAGATAGCACTCGTGTACCAGGGCAGTCGTGTTCAGCGCGCCGTCGTGCTGTGAGTCACGCAGGCGTTGGTGGGCGATGTCGCGCAGCTGGTCGTAAGTCAATGCGAACAGACGGCCGAGCGCGTCCTGTTCGCCGGCGCGTATCGCCTGCAGCAGCTGTGTCAGCTCTCCCATGCCGTGAATCTTGCCGGCATCGGCGCGCATGCCGCAATGGCGCCGATGGCCATATTCGCCGGCGAAGCTCGTATTACCTGATTAGAGCACCTCCTTCGGCTAACCGGAGGGTGCACCGAGCGGCCGGTGCCGCGCCTAACAACATCAAGCCAATCAATCGGTTGCGCCAACCCGGTGGCAACCGGGTGGCGGGCTGTCGAAAACGGGAGGTCGCATGGGTGGATGGAGCAAAAGGTGGCGAGCCGCAGGGGCGGCTGTCGCACGCGTGGCGTTGATGATGTTGGCTCTGCATACCGTCGGCGCTCAGGAGACTCAGCGCGCCGACGGGTATTGGCGGAGTCACGCCCACGATCCCGGTCCGCGTCCGAATCCGCCGTCCGCGATCCCAGATCCGGTGCCCGGTTTGAATGCCAACGAGCTGGCGCTGTTTCGCGAGAGCCTGTTGCGGGTGTCAGAGCTCGAAGGCACCTGCGATACCTGCGCGCAGCAGCCGCAAAACGTACCCCCCATCGACCCGGACCCTCGCAATCCCTTCTCGCCCCTGAAGCTGGTCAATTCGGCCGGCATGGGTCCGGTCTTCAACGCGGACCAGTGCTTCATTTGCCACTCCCAGCCCCAGATCGGCGGCAGCTCGCCGCGGATCAACCCGGCCCAGGTGATCGCTCATCGACTGGGGGGTACCAACACCGTACCGGCTTTCGAGGCCCCCCAGGGGGTGTTTCGCGAGGTGCGTTTCAAATTCAAGCCGGACGGAAGCCGTGACGGTGGCGTACACAGCCTGTTTACGTTGCAGGGGCGCTCGGACGCCCCCGAATGCCGGCTGAGCCAACCCGACTTCGCGGGTGAGATGGTCCGCCGGAATATCGCCTTCCGGATACCCCTGCAGTTGTTCGGCCTCGGGCTCATCGAGGCCATTCAGGACAAAGCCATTCGCGCCAACATGAGCGCCAATGCCGCCGCGAAGCGTTCCCTCGGCATCGAAGGACATCCGAATATCGTGCCGAACAACGGCACGATCAGCCGATTCGGCTGGAAGGCACAGAATGCCTCGATCAACATCTTTGCCGGTGAAGCCTACAACGTCGAGATGGGCATCACGAACGACCTCTTCCCGACCTCACGCAGCGAGGACGACGAATGCAACGTTGCATACGAGCCGTTCGACGTTCCACGTACGGAAGCAGCTCTCTACAGCGATCCGCTGAAGATCATGCCTGCGTGGCTCATGTTTACGCAATTCATGCGCCTGGTCGATGCCCCACACCCGGCGGCACTCACCAGCCGTGCACAACAAGGCCGAGAACTGTTCGCGGATGTCGGGTGTGCCATGTGTCACACACCCTCGTTCAATACTCCCGGTGGCAGAAATCCGCAGGGTCCGCAGCAGGAAATCGGGCCGCGCGTAGAGGCACTACGCGGCCAGACCGTGGGCCTCTACTCCGATCTGCTCGTACATCACATGGGGGCAACTCTCGCGGACAACATAGTCCAGGGTGACGCTGGGCCGGATGAGTTCAGAACGACTCCACTGTGGGGCCTGGGTACGCGGCTATTCCTGCTTCACGATGGGCGCACCAGCGACCTGCTCACGGCAATCCGTGATCACTACTCCGCGTCCCATTCCGATGGGGGCGACAATCCCGTCAAGGACGCGCAGTCGAGATCCTATCGACCGTCGGAGGCGAACACCGTCATCGAACGATTCGAGACGCTGCCGGACGAGGCGCAACAGGACATCTTGGAGTTCCTACGATCCCTGTGAGGTGCGCGATTTCGGGCTGGACCGGGAAGGTGGCGAGCCCACCTTCCCGCTCGGGTCTCTAAGCACTCACGGCTTGCGCCGCCAGGTCCGCCGGGAGCTCAGTGTGCTTCTCGATGAAGGCTGCCAGCTGACTGCGGCTGAGGCTTCCGACCTGGGTGGCGATGGGGTGTCCGTCCTTGAACAACATCAATGTCGGAATGCTTCGGACGTTGTAGCGTCTGGGCGCGCCAGGGTTCTCGTCGATATTGATCTTCGCGACGGTCAGCCGATCGGCGTACTCGGTAGCCGCCGCCTCAACCATCGGGCCGATCATTCGGCACGGCCCGCACCACTCGGCCCAGTAGTCCACTAGCACCGGCTGCGACGACTTCAGTACGTCGGTCTCGAAGGTCTGGTCGGTCACGGTCTTCGTCATTTTCGGGCTCCTGTTTGCCCTCGAAGGGGCTCTCTCGGAGCCTATTATTCCATCCAAATCCGGTAAATGGTCCTTTACGAAATCATTATTCCTGTGTATGAATAATCCATGGACAAGTTCCAGGCGATGAGCCTCTTCGTCCGGGTCGTCGATACCGGCGGGATCACGCGCGCCGCGGAGAGTCTCGGCATCCCGAACGCGACGGCGACGACTCTCATCCAAAAGCTCGAAGCGTCGCTGGGCGCAAAACTGCTCAACCGGACCACCCGGCGTGTAAGCGTCACACCAGATGGCGCAGCGTATTACGCCCGCGCGGTGGCGATTCTCGCGGAGCTGCGGGAAGCAGAGGAGGCTCTCGCGCAGCATTCCTCGACTCCGCGAGGACGCGTGCGCGTCGACGTGCCAACCTTGATAGCACGTTCGGTGATAGTCCCCGCCCTACCCCGCTTCTTCGCTCAATACCCGGATGTTGACCTCGCGCTCGCTTGCAACGAACGGCACTTCGACCTGGTGGCAGAAGGGATCGATTGCGCCTTGTGGGTAGGGGGCATTGACGACACGAGCCTCGTTGCGCGGCGTGTTGGATTTCTTTACTTCGCCAGCTGTGCTGCCCCGTCTTACATCGCGGCGCACGGTCAACCGACCCATCCACGTGAGCTCGCGCAACATCGGTGTATCAATCACTTCTCGCCGCGCACGGGTGAGACTGTGGAGTGGGGATTTTCCAAGGGAAGCGAGCGCATCCAGGCGGTGTTTCCAGGACACCTCGCTCTCGAGGACGAGAACAGCTATGTCAGTGCAGCGGAGGCGGGTTTGGGAATCGCGCAGCTGCCGGCTTTCGTGTTGAAAGAGGCGATGGAGCGTGGTGCGCTGGATCTGGTGCTGGCGGACTGGTTCCCCGAGCCAGCTCCCCTCCACGTGGTTTATCCACAGAGCCGGCATCTCTCGCGCCGAGTGAGGGTGTTCGTTGATTGGCTGGCGGCGCTGATCGCGGACCACGACGGCATTCAGCTGCGGTCCACGCTGCCCTTTACCCCGTCAGGCACGTAGGCTGCTAACCTTTGCGGCACCTGGGCCAAGCGGACCTCCCGATGCAGCGACGCCGATTTCTGCTGGATAGCGCCACTCTCCTCACCGCTACCACCGTTCCGCAGCTCGCTCTGGGCGCCAATGCCGCTCCCGCCCCTGCCGCTTTGCGTTTTCTGGGTGCGGCGGAGCCGTTCGACTATGCGCGCCTGAAAGGCTTGGCGCGCTCGATGGCGCAAGCGGCGTACCAGCCCCCGAACCGCAAGCCGCCGCCGCCAGCGCTCGGCCGGCTCGACTATGACCAATGGCAGTCGATCACTTTCCGGAAGAATCGCTCGCTGTGGGGCAGCGATGATCTGCCATTCGTGGCACGGTTTTTCCACCTGGGTTTCACGATGTTGAAGCCTGTGAAGATCTACAGCGTTCAGGACGGGATGGCTCACCAGCTGGCCTACGATCCGGCGCTGTTCGACTACGGCCACTCGGGACTGAAGCCCGGGGACCTGCCGGCCGATCTGGGTTTCGGCGGCTTCAACCTGTTCTTCCACACCGATTGGAACCGCGACCGGGCGGCATTTCAGGGCGCCTCCTACTTTCGCGCTGTCGACGGCGGACGCCAATACGGCATGTCCCAAAGGGGCCTGGCGGTAGATACCGGCATGCCCGTACCCGAGGAGTTTCCTGATTTCATCGCGTACTACCTCGAGCGTCCGGCCCGCAAATCCAATGTGGTGACACTGTACGGGCTACTCGACTCGCCGAGCGTCACAGGAGCCTATCGTTTCGTCATTACGATGGGCGATACGCTGCTCATGGACATCGATACGGCTCTCTATCCTCGCAAGACG
>FTEY01000460.1_pt1 | contig 11324 bp, 12 predicted proteins | sample 1640321 | NCBI WGS metagenome assembly FTEY01 (sample SAMEA3914816, study PRJEB12502) | metagenome | biome: forest; material: soil | place: USA | collected 2011-09-16 | depth 0.3 m
GACCAGGTCGATCGTCTCGTAGTAGCGACCGTTGCCGTCGGGAGCTTGCTCGAGCGTGTCGGCGCAGTGAAACGCCAGGAACCGTGCGTTTGCGAGCAGACCCGCGCGCTGCAGGAGGGCATTGAGCCGCACCCCCTGCCACTTGGCAATGCAACTCCACCCTTCGACGCAGTCGTGTCGGGTAATCTGCGTACGCGAGGGCATCTGCCGCAGCTCATCCAGTGACAGCTGCAACGGCCGCGCGACGAGTCCATCGACGACCAGCCGCCAGTCGGCGAAGCGATTCGCCACGTGTGCGTTGTATTCGGTCGTATTGGGATTGATCGTACCGTTGGGTTTGAATGCCGCCGTGATGTCTGCTTCCGAATATTCCGGCGCGAGCGCGCTGCGCCCGAGCAGCAACCGCTGCGCGCGATGCGTCCAGCTCGCGCCCACCTCGAGTGCGGCATTGACTTTGTCGGACTGGGCCAGCCGGTCGCAGGCGCCCAGGCTCACGGAGCCGGCAGCCGCCACGGCACGTTGAATCCAGTTACGGCGGTTCACGACGGCCCTCCTCGTTCTCGATTACAAACCACCCCGTGACGATCGAGCGCAGCTCGTTCAGCGGTCCGGCCGCAAACACGGCAATCATGTGAATGACGAAGAACAGCACCAGCGCGCAGGCCGTCAGGAAATGCAGAGTCCGGGCGGACTGCCGGCCGCCAAACAGATCGAGCAGGACGGGCAGCCGCGCGTTCATCCCGGGTGACATCGTCAGCCCGGTCAGAACCATCAGGGGCAAAAGGCCGAACAGCACGGCGAGGTAACTCAGCTTTTGCAGCACGTTGTAGCGGCGGGCCGCCTCACCGTGCGGGAAGTGAAACTTCAGGTGCTCGACGAACGAGCTCCGCAAGCTGCGCAGCTGCTGCGACGTCGGAAGCAGAACGCGCCCCAGCCGCCCGCTGAGCAACACGTAGAGACCGTAGACAAGCCCGTTGAGCACGAAGAGCCAGGCAAAGAAGAAATGCCACTGGCGGCCGGTGGCCAGATCCCGCCAGCCGGGTAGCGTCGTCCAGGGGGGGAAAGCCGGCCCGGGACCCGAGGCGAAGCTGATGAAGGGCGCATCGAAGTCGGACGCCTGTCCCCAGTACAACCAGGGGTGCGCGTTGAGGATCTGCAGTCCGCTCATCAACAGGATCGGCAGACACAGCACGGTGATCCAGTGCGCGATGCGTACCGGCCACGGATGGCGGTAGAACGCGATCCGGCCGTCGTCCAGGGGCTGGTCCGGTTTCATGGGTGAATGGACGCTGAACGAGGCATTCGGTTCCAACGCTCGAGCACGCCCGAATGTCCGTGCCCGCCGGGGTAACTTTTCTCAGGCTCGGGCGTTACATCCGACATGGAGGTGTTCCAATGAAACTGCGTGTTCTGTTCTTTAGCGCGATCGCAGCGGCCAGCTTGTCCGCGTGCATAGTGACTCCGTACGGCGCCTACGCCGACGTCGCCGTCCGGCCGCCGGCACCGCGCGTAGTCGTGGAGCCTGTGGTCCGACCGGGCTACGTATATGCGCCCGGCTACTGGCGGTGGAATGGCCGGTCCCACATTTGGGTGGACGGCCGCTACATGCGCGAGCACCGCGGGTACCGCTGGGCTCCCGCGCACTGGGAAGAGCGCGGCAGCCGCTGGCACTTCGAGGAAGGTCACTGGGCGCGCTAGGAGCGCGCCTCCCCTTTCCTGGCGAACAGTGACTGCAACCACGGGTCCAGGGCCACCTTGCCTGGACCCGCAAGCGCCAGCCATAAAAACAGCGCAAGATATTCCGATTCGTCGAAGCCGACCAGGGTCAGGAACGAGTCGACTTCTGACCATTTGGCCGAGGCGATCGCGACGATCATCGTGATGCCGAGCGCTCCGGCCGAAATCCGCGTCAGGAAACCAACCAGCAGAAAGATCCCGCCGAAGAACTCCACGCCGGACACGAACGGCGCGAGGATGTGCGGCAACGGAATGCCCCAGCCGACGAAGTTTTCCTCGATCTGCGGCAGGCTGCGCAACTTCCCCCAGCCGCTCCACAGAAACTCCCAGCCCGTGACGATGCGCGCGAATAGCGGCGCAAGCCACAGCAGGTAGCGGGCAACACTCTCGGGCCAATCAATCAGCCAGCGGACGATGACGCGCATGAACGGCTCCTGTATCGGGTTGCAACGGGTGACCGGCAGGGAACGGGGTTTATTGCGCGAGCGGCACCGTCGATGCAAGCCCGGCGTGCCGAAGCCAAGGTGCCACCCCCACCCCTGGGCGCCCCCAGGGCGCGCGGGTACCTGCCGCGCAGCCCAAGGCCGATTTGGCTTATCCTGTCGTGACGTGAGTCGTAAAGAGCCTGTCATGCGCAATTCCGGATCGGGAGAACCGGTCTCATCTGAGGAGGGTCCTGCCGGCGATCCGGCCAGCCAGCGTGAGATCACGGGGCTGCTCGAGTCGATGCGGCCGGACCTGCTGCGCTTCGCCCATTGGCTGGCGCGGGACCGGGCTGTGGCCGAGGATGTCGTCCAGGAGTCGCTATTGCGGGCCTGGCGCTCACGATCAAGCCTCAAGGAGGCCGCCTCCGCCCGGGCCTGGCTGCTGACGATTGTGCGGCGCGAGCACGCCCGTCTGTACGAACGCAAGCGATTGGAAATGGTCAGCCTGGACGAAGAGATCGAGCACAACAGCGGAGCGTTTTCGGCTGCCGACGACAGCGAGATTCAGACGCTGCGGGCGGCCATCATGAAGCTGCCGTTGGAGTATCGCGAGCCGCTGGTCATGCAGGTGCTTGGCGGGTTTTCCACCGATGAGATTGCCCAGGAACTGAGCTTGTCCTCAACCGCTGTGCTGACTCGCCTTTTTCGAGCTCGTAACAAGCTACGAACGATTTACGGATTGACGCCTGCACCGGACGTTGCAGCGACGGGAGATGTGCTGTGAATTGCGAACATGCACGTCTGCTGATCGGTTCGAACCCCACCGGCACCAGCGCCGAGTTGTCCGAGCACCTGGCGACCTGCGAGGCCTGCCGGCAATTTCAGACGGAAATGGTGGCGCTTGAAGGCGACCTTCATCTTGCGTTGGAGCAACCGCCCGCCATGCGTGCCCGGCCGACACCTGTCCTCGCGGCGGTGAATCCGGCTCCTGCATCAGCGGTTGCGTCGTCCTCTGCAGTCAGGGGAGCGCAAGGTTCGGCAGGCGCGGCCCGTGGGCAGGCAACGAGCCCTACTCCCATACGGCGTCGGCCGGCGAGATGGAGAGAGTGGTCCCTCGCTGCATCCGTCGTTCTCATCGCCGTTGCGATCGGCTGGCTCATCAGGCCCACCGAGAGCCTGGCTCACGCAGTAGTTGCACACGTCGCTGGCGAGGTCGACTTTGCGAAGCCGGCCAACACACAGGACCTGTCGCAAGTCCTCAAGCAAGCTGGCGTCGGTGCCGACCTTGTTCCGGGCAAAGTGACCTACGCCCATACCTGCTGGTTACGCGGCCACTGGGTGCCGCATCTTCTCGTTCAGACCTCGGGCGGCCCTGTCACTGTGATTGTTATGCCTGACGAGCACGTCAAGGGACGTACGAGCTTCCATGACAGCGGATATGACGGCGTCATCGTCCCCGCGCAGCGCGGCAGTATTGCCGTGCTGGCGCAAGGGACGGCAGATGTCGCAGGCGTCGCGAATCAGATGAAAGTGACTTACCTGGACGGGACCGCGAAGTAGCGACCCGCGGCCGGCCCGAAGTAGCCCCCCGGCGCGTGCCCTCCCTTTCGCGCGCGCCGCCGCGCGGTCACTCACACCGCAATTCCGACGTTTGCCGTGGCGGCGTAGCTCACATCCACGCTACCGCTCAGGGTCGGAGTCATGGCGGTGATCTGGGCCGCGGTGAATTCGTCGAACACGTTATCAGTCGACGTCGTGACGTTCGCCAGGTTGTTGACGCTGGCACTGTATCCGGTCGCCGTATCGTAAACCGTCCGACAGATATCCCTCGGCATCGCGAACTGTGAAATCAGCACAGCGTTGTCGTATTTCGTCGCGGCCGCCAGACTCCTGTACACCTCGAAGTGGATGTGCGGGTAGCGGCCGGAATAGCAGCCGGGAAAGATGGACTCGAACGTGACCTGTCCGTTGCTGTCGGTGACCTGCACCCCTCGCAGGTAGTTCTCGCTCTGAATTCCGCTCGAGTACAGCGAATAGCCCCCGTCTCGGTTGCAGTGCCAGATGTAGATGGCGTAGCCCGCCAGCGGTGCGCATCCCGTGTTCGAATCCATCAAGGTCAGAGTCAGATTGAGCGGCACGCCGGCGGCTGTGTTCGTGGCGCCGCCGAAGCTGCTGCGGATGTCGCTGCGCACCACCCCACTGTTAGTCAGAATGTCGGACACACTCCCGTTGACGCTGTTGGAACCGTCGGACGGATAGGGCCCGTTGGTGGCCGTCGGGTCCTGAATACAGGCGGTGCTGGAGCTGGAACTGCTCGAACTGCTGCTCGAGCTCGAAGCGCTGCCCGACGTGCTGGTTGCGGCGCTGCTCGAGGCGCTGTCACCGGAACCATCCCCGCCACAGGAAGCGAGCAGCGTCGCAGCGCCGCCGCTCAACAGCCAAGTGAGCGCCTTGCGTCGTTGCATCGTCCGGCGGGCGATCAGCTCGAGGTCGTAGCGCAGGCCACGATCATGGTCACGGGTCGTCATCGGCGGTTCTCCTTGCGGTTGCTACGGGTCCGTACCCGCGATCCGAAGCTAAACCGCCCGTATCGCACGCCTTTGCCGCCGCCCGCCCGATTTGTGGCAGCTTTCTGGCTGCGCTGACAAACGGCGACTACACTCCTCTGCTATCTGTGTTGGGCATGACCGCCGTTGCTCGCGAAATGGACCTGCAATCGCTGATCCTCGTGGTCGACGACGATCCGGAGTTACGCAAGCTGGTGACCGACTTTCTGGCCGGCCACGGGTATCGCGTCGCGGCCGCCGCAAACGTGCCGGCAATGCGGGAGTCCCTCGGCCGAGACCGCCCTGATCTGATCATTCTCGACGTGATGATGCCTGGCGAGGACGGCCTCAGTGCCGCCCGGGCCCTTTCGAGTGAAGGGGGGCCGCCGGTGATCCTGCTGAGCGCGCTCGGCAGCGACACCGATCGGATCGTCGGACTGGAGATTGGCGGCGATGACTACCTGGCCAAGCCCTGCAACCCCCGCGAGCTGCTGGCACGCGTGCGCGCGGTTTTACGGCGAAGCCAGATTCGTGAGCGAGCCCAGCCACGGCCTGAAGGTTACGTGTACGAGTTTGCGGGGTGGTGTCTGGACGTCGTGCGACGCAGCCTGCGCGACCCGGAGGGGACGTTCATCAACCTCTCCGACGGCGAATTCACTCTGCTCAGGGCGTTCGTCGAACACCCCCAACACGTGCTCAGTCGCGATCAGCTTCTGGACATCGCCAGAGGCCGCAACGCCGAGGTGTTCGATCGCGCGATCGACAGCCAGATCAGCAGGCTGCGGCGCAAGCTCAACGACCGTGCCGATACGGAATTGATCCGCACCGTGCGCAACGAAGGCTACATGCTGCTGCCGAAGGTTGCGCGCCGGTGAAGTGGGTCTGGATCGGCTCTCGTCTGACGGTTTTTGCGCGCACTTTCCTGCTGGTCCTGGTGGCTCTGGCCGTGGCCGAAGTGTTGGGTTTTGCCCTGTTCGCGCCCCGCGAGCGGGGTTTCGGGGGACCGCCGCCCCCGCCGCACGAGAGCCATTTCGAAACTGGACCCGGGCCAGGGCCAGGAGATCCCGGCGAGGGTCCTGCGGGTGCAGGCCCATCCCCGGGGGGCGGCCCGGGCCCCGGCGCTGACCTGCTGCGCTCTCCCTCGGCCCGCGAGCTGCGCCTGTTCGCCCTGAGCCTGCTGATCCTGCTCCCCCTGTCGGCTCTGTTCGCGGCCGTTCTATCCGCGCCGGTCCGGCGCTTCGCGGAAGGCGCCAGCCGGATGGGCAGGGACTCCACCGCTCCGGCGCTGGTTCGCGAGGGGCCGGCTGAAATGATCGTCGCGGCGGACTCCTTCAACGCCATGCAGGCGCGTCTGAACCGGATGCTGCGCGAACGGACGCACATGATCGCGGCCATCGCACACGACCTGCGAACCCCGCTGATGCGGCTGTCTTTTCGGCTCGAGGACCTGCCGAGTCCATTGCACGAGAAGGTCGAGGCAGACATCCAGGAAATGAAGTCGATGATCTCCGCCGCGCTGGAGTTCTTTCGGGACCGCGCTCAGGAAGCGCCCCGCGAGCCGTTGGATTTCCGGTTGCTGGTGGAGAGTGTGGTTGATGACCTCACCGACACGGGCCAGGCTGTTTCACTGGCCGCCGGACCTGCAGTGACCTTGACCGGGGACCCCCTCGCCTTGCGCCGAATGGTCGGCAACCTGGTCGACAACGCATTGAAGTACGGCGCTCGTGCACGAGTGAGTCTGCGAACCGACGCGAGCGCGTGCGTGCTCGAAGTCGACGATGACGGGCCGGGGATCCCCAGCTCGCTGCAGGACATGGTGTTTGATCCGTTCTTTCGCGGCGAAGGCTCCCGGAATCGCAGCACTGGCGGCATTGGCCTGGGTTTGACGACGGTGCGCTCGATCGTGCTCGATCACGGAGGGGAGATCTCGCTGCGCAACCGGCCCGAAGGCGGACTGCGCGTCACCGTCAAGCTGCCGAGCAAGTAGCCAGTCGCGCTACAATGCCCCAATGGTCGATCGCTACCGTTCCTTCGCGCACCTGGACAAGCATGAGGTCCGCGGTCGCGACTATCAGGTCACGATGCTCGACCGGCCCCATTCCCCGGTCATTGTCCTGGCGCCCCATGGCGGCAGCATCGAAGTCGGCACCTCTGAGATCGCCGCGCTCATTGCGGGAAACGATCACAGCCTGTTCGCTTTCGAGGGGCTCAAGCCGTACGGGCGGAACCGGGACCTGCACATCACCAGCCATCAGTTCGATCATCCCGAGTGCCTCGCGCTGACCGTAAATCGTGAGGTCGCGGTCGCCGTACACGGTTGCAAGGGCGAGTCGCATGTATACATCGGGGGCCTCGACACGGATCTCGGCGTGCTCGTGAAAGAGCGTCTCGAAGAGGCTGGGTTCGCGCACAGCATTGACGGACATCGCTACCCCGGCAGAAATCCGCAGAACATCTGCAACCGCGTGCGCCGCGGCCGGGGCGTGCAGCTCGAGTTCACCCACGACCTGCGGCATTCCGCGCAGGCTCGCAGCGAGATCGCGCTGGCCGTGCGGTCCGCTCTAGCTGATCATGTTGGCCTATTGGGCCATCGGAACCTATCGGACAACTCCCGCAGGCACGCATGCGCGCATCCACCGTTGGATTCCTCGTTGTCGCCCTCCTCGAGCTCAGCTCCACACTTGCCGCCGATGACGCGGCCAGCTATCGAACGCTTGCGCAGGGCATCTTCAAAGAGCTGATCGAGATCAACACGACCGACACGCCCCGCGGGAACGTCACCACCGCGGCGCTGGCGATGCAAAAGCATCTTCTGGATGCGGGTTTCGCCAAAGCCGACGTGGTCATCGCGGGTCCCACGGAGCGCAAACAGAATCTCGTCGTGCGTCTGCACGGCACGAGCGCGCATCGGCCTCTGCTGCTCATCGGACACCTCGATGTCGTGGAAGCCCGTCCCGAGGACTGGACGACCGATCCCTTCAAGCTCATCGCGAAGGATGGGTATTTCTACGGCCGTGGCACTCAGGACATGAAGTCGGGCGACGCGATCATGATGACGACCCTGATCCGGCTCAAGAAGGAAAACGCGGCTCTCGACCGCGATCTCATTCTAGCTCTGACGGCAGATGAGGAAGGCGGCGCGTACGACGGAGTGGACTGGCTGGTCCGCAATCGCCGCCCCTTGATCGATGCGCAGTACGTCATCAACTATGACGGTACCTCGGTAGTGCAGGCCAACGGAAAACCGCAGTACTTCGAAGTCAACGTCAGCGAAAAGGCCTACGCGGACTATCAACTCACGGTGACCAACAAGGGAGGCCACAGCTCCCTGCCAGTCCCGGATAACGCGATCTATGCTCTGACGGATGCCGTCTCGCATATCGGCCGTTACGAGTTTCCGCTCGAGCTCAATGGCGCAACACGTGGCTACTACGAGGAGATGTCGACGATCGAGATTGGAGCGCGAGCGGCCGACCTGCGCGCAATCCTGCAACCGACCCCGGATCCGAAGGCCGCGCAGCGTCTGTCCCAGGACCCCGAGGACAACGCGCAGCTGCACACCACGTGCGTTGCGACCAGGCTGGACGCGGGACACGCGAACAACGCACTACCGCAGAAAGCCCAGGCGGTCGTGAACTGCCGCATCCTCCCGGGACACTCTCCGGAAGAAGTACGCCAGCAGCTGCTACGCGTCATCGCCAACCCACAGGTGGGGGTCCGATTCATCGACGTCGATGGAAAGATCTTGGAGCAGGCGCCTGCGACCCGCAGCCTGCCGCCCCCGCCCCTGAGCCCCGAACTCTTCGTTCCGCTGCGTAAGCTCGTGGCCTCCACGTGGCCGAACCTGAAGGTCTTGCCGACGATGATGGTCGGAGCCTCGGACGGGGTCATTACAATGGCGGCCGGTATGCCGACATTCGTGATTGCACCGATTCCGATCGAGCGCGGCCAGTCCCGCGCGCACGGCCGCGATGAACGCCTGAGCGTCGAGGGGTTCTACGCAGGCAACGAATTCTTCTACCGCTACATCAGAACACTCACGACACACTGATCCGGACGCCGTCCAACGCGGCGAATTGACCGGCAAGGAGCTACGATGGATCTCGAACTCAAAGGCCGCAAGGCCATCGTCACCGGCGCCACCAAGGGCATCGGGCTGCGGATCGCGCAAATGCTGGCCGATGAAGGCGTGGACCTGGCGATCTGCTCGCGAACCGCGGCGGACGTGGAGAAGACGGTCGCCAGCCTCAAGACCAAAGGGGTCAATGCGATCGGCGATGCCATCGACGTCCGGCAAAAGGACTCCTACATCGCCTGGCTGAACTCGGCTGCGGAGCGCCTCGGTGGCCTGGACATCTTCGTGTCGAACACCACCGGCTCGCCGACGATCCCCGGGGAGGAAGGCTGGGAGGCCGGTTACCAGATCGACGTCATGGGCGCTGTGCGAGGCTGTCAGACGGTCATACCTCACCTGCGTAAGGCAGGTGGCGGCGCCATCGTCCTGATCGGGAGCATTTCGGGCGTCATGTCGAAAGCCATCCCTGCCCCGGGCACGCACGCCTACGGCGCGGCCAAGGCCGCACTGATCGCCTATGGCAGCATGCTGAGCAAGGAAGTCGCCAAGGAAGGAATTCGCGTCAATACGGTCTCGCCGGGACCGATTTACTTCGATGGCGGCCCCTGGGACAAGATCAAGAATCGCGCGAAGGCTGTGTACGACGATGCCATGAAGTACTGCGTCGTTGGCCGCCTCGGCACGCCAGACGACATCGCCTCGGCGGTGCTGTTCCTGGCCAGCCCGAGATCATCGTTCACGATCGGCCAGAATCTGCACGTGGACGGCGGTTACATGCAGCACATTCCGTTCTGATCTACTGGCGCAAAGTCGGCCGGGACGGCGCTTTGCGCGGACATTACTCCGTAGCTCGCCGGCAAAAAGCGTGGTTTTTGCCGGCTGGTCATGCGTGCGCCGGGGCGCGCTCCGCTGAGGTGATCGTGTTGAACAACAGCATGGTCACCGTCATCGGGCCGACGCCCCCGGGGACGGGAGTGATGTACGAGGCTTTCTGACGCACGCCTTCGAAGTCCACGTCACCTACCAGCTTGCCGTTGGGCAGGCGGTTGATGCCCACGTCGATGACCACTGCGCCGGTCTTGACCATCTGCGGAATGATCAGATTGGGCTTTCCGGCGGCGACCACGAGTATGTCCGCCAGAATCGTGAACTGCGCGAGGTCACGCGTCTTGGCGTGACAGATGCAAACCGTTGCCTCGCGTTGCATCAGCATCAGCGCCATGGGCTTGCCGACGATGTTGCTCGCGCCGACGACGACGACGTTGCGCCCCTCGACCTGAATGTTTTCGTACTCCAGGAGGCGCACGACGCCATACGGCGTGCACGGCGGGAAAACCGTGTCGCCCACGACCAGGCCGCCGACGTTGTAAAGATGGAATCCGTCAACGTCCTTGTGTGCGGCGATCGAACTCAACACGCGACGCATGTCGACCTGGGGTGGCAGCGGTAGCTGCACCAGAATGCCGTGGACGTCGGGATCGGCGTTCAGTCGCTCGATGGCGCCCACCAGCTCGTCCGTGTTGACCGTCCGCGGGTAGTCGAGTCGGAACGAGCGTGCGCCGACTTCGGCGCATGCCTTGATCTTGCTGGCGACGTACACGGACGATGCCGGGTTTCCTTCGACCAGGATGACGGCCAAGCCGGGCTGGACGCCACGAGCCTTCAGCGCTTCCACGCGCTGTTTGCACTCATGCCTGATCTGGGTCGCAACCCCTCGGCCGTCGATGATCTTCGCTGTCACGCCAACTCCCGCGAGTATTCCTCGATTGATGGTAACCGCTTTCCGTGATGCGTGTAGAGTGCCGGAATGCTGCTTTTTGAGCTGGTGATCGCACTTCTGTTGATCGGCGCCGTGCTCGCGCTGTGGGCCGGCCGCCTCGGTGCGCCCTACCCAGCCCTGCTCGCCCTCGCCGGCGCGGCCATCGCTCTGCTGCCGGGCGCACCGCAAGTGATGCTGGATCCGCAGCTCGCGCTGGCGCTGTTTGTCGCTCCTGTACTGCTCGACGCCGCTTACGACGCCTCCCCCCGCGACTTGAAGGCGAACCTGGTGCCCTTGATCAGTCTGGCACTGATCATGGTCGCGCTCACTATCTGTGCAGTCGCGATTGTTGCGCACCGGCTGATTCCCGGGATGGGCTGGGCCGCCGCCATCGCGCTCGGCGCGATCGTCGCCCCACCGGACGCCTCGGCGGCTACCGCGGTGCTGCGGCGTCTGCGTCTCCCGCATCGCCTGCTGGTCATCCTCGAGGGCGAGAGTCTGTTCAACGATGCCAGCGCGCTGCTGGTCTACCGCATGGCTGTGGGCGCCGCGATGACCGGCCTGGTCTCCGGCTGGAGTGTCATTCCAACGCTGTTGTTGACCTGCGGCGGTGGCGTCGTCGTCGGCATCGTGCTCGCACGGTCTTATCTGTGGCTGACATGTCGCGTCGACGAGATCCCGATTTCGGTGATTCTGCAGTTTGTCGGGACCTTCGCAGTCTGGATCATCGCCGACCGACTCGGGCTGTCGGCGATCATCACTGTCATCAGCTACGCGATGAC
>FTEY01000466.1_pt1 | contig 11096 bp, 12 predicted proteins | sample 1640321 | NCBI WGS metagenome assembly FTEY01 (sample SAMEA3914816, study PRJEB12502) | metagenome | biome: forest; material: soil | place: USA | collected 2011-09-16 | depth 0.3 m
CCGGCAGGGCCGGCGCGCTTCCCATCCCAGGTCTCCCGCGCAGGATCGCGGTCGCGCACGAACAGGATGTACTCCGCCTGCTCCCGGCCGGGAATCAGGGCTGCGACCGCTTCGGGTTCTCCAAAGCCGGTTACATAGAAGAAGTCGCTGTCCTGACGGTACGCGTACTCGACGTCGTTGTTACGGTGACGGACCGGCGCCGCGGGCAGGATAGCGATCGAGTCGCGGCTCATCTGCTTGAGGAGTTGACGGCGCCGGCGGGCGAATTCGTCTCTACCAATGGTGGCCATGGGTGCTTTCAATGCAGCGGCGCCTCCGGCGGCAGTGAGGGCTGGTCGCGTAACGGCTCGAGTTCCTCGAACACGAGCTGCACGCCCACACGGACGAATTCCACCAGCTCCGCGTAGGCGCTCTCATTCGTTTCAGGGCTTTGGGCGTCGTCGACGCCGACCTTCGTGATCTCAGTCAGGTCGCGAACGACCTCGCCGATCTCTCCCGGCAGCGCCGCCGCATCCTGCAGCGCGCCGGTCCCCAGGCCATAGAGAAACCCCTGACACCACTGGGCCAGGGCGGCCGTGCGCGCATCGATGGGCTCGGCATCCTCGGGTAACAACAACTCGAACTCCATCTCCTGCGCCTGCAGGGAGCTCTCGGTCTCGATGTACAGGTCACGCAGCACCGCAGTCGAAAGCTCATCCGCATGACCCTCGGGGAGGATCTCGCGCAACCAGTCCTCGAAACGCAAGGCGCTGGCGGCACACAGACATCCGGATAGCGTTCCGTGCGCCTCCGCGGCGTCCGCCAACGAGCGTTGGTCGGTCAGAACACGCTGGATTTCCGAGTAACTGGCGATGGGGTGCGCGGCAGACATGGCCCGATTATGCCTCAAGCGACGTGACACCCCCATTTCCTGAGGGTGATTTGCCGCGCCTCGAGCGCTCAACTACTATAGTTCGCCTATGACCGACACAACAAAAAATCAGCTCGATCTCGAGCTCGTGCGACTGTCCAAGCGCATCGAAGAACTGGTCGCCACCATCGGCCAGTTGCAGGAAGAGAATCGCGCGCTGCGTCAGCGTCACGAGTCCCTGGCCACCGAACGAGCCTCGCTGCTGCACAAGAATGAGCAGGTGCGCACCCGCGTCGAGGCGATGATCGGCCGTCTGAAAACTTTGGAGCACGGTGCATGAGTCAGCAGGAACCGGCGAGAGTCAGTGTGCGGATCATGGAGAAAGAGTACGTGGTCGCGTGCCCGTACGAGGAACGCTCCGCGCTGCTGGACTCCGCTGAGTTCCTGAACAGCCGCATGCGCGAGATCCGCGACAGCGGCAAGGTAGTGGGTCACGATCGCATCGCCGTCATGGTCGCCCTGAATCTCGCCAACGAGCTGATGCGCCTGAAAGGTCGCGAGGCGAAGCTGGAGAACGAGGTCGTGGGCCGGGTTCGCACCCTGCGCGAGCGCGTCGAGGGGGCCCTCGAGAAGGGGCAGCAGCTCGAGCTTTGATTGGTGTAGAGTGCTCTACGCGTCGCCTGCGGTGTTCGACAAGCGGATCGGGTTACCTCGGACCCTAATTGAAACACCCCGGGACAAATGGGCTTGAGGGCAGAATTGTGCAGGTCCGCCTCGAGCGGAAAGCCTTCCCTGTCGCAGCTCGTCCCACATGTTGCTCCGGTTCGAGAGCAACGATTCGCACCGGCACAGGCGGGTGACGCTTCCTGATTCCACTCTCGCCGCCGCCCGCAAACCCTTGCGGACGGCGCTGCGAGCGAAGCGCCGAGCCGTAACCCCAGCCGAGCGCCTGCGCATGGGGAAACTAGTCGCAAGCCACGTCGGGCGTACCTTTCACCTGCGCGCCGGTGCACGCGTTGCGCTCTATGCATCCCTGCCCGATGAGCTCGATACCTCGGCGGTCATTGCGTTGGCACGCAAGCGGGGCTGGACCGTGTACCTCCCGCGTATCGATCACCGCCGCCGCGGCCGCAAGATGAAGTTCGTTCAGTTCAGTCAGAGCCAACGCACCAATCGATTGGGAATCCTCGAGCCGCACGGCTCGCGCAGCATCGAGCCCCGGCGCCTGGACCTGGTGTTTGTGCCGCTGCTGGGCTTCGATGCTCACGGGGTGCGGTTGGGGTTGGGCGGGGGTTACTACGACCGGGCTTTTGCGTTCCGCCGCTGGCGTCGTGCGTGGCATGCGCCTCGGCTGATCGGCATCGCCTATTCCTTCCAGCAGATCGAACGACTCATTCCGGCGCCCCATGACGTGCGCCTCGATGCGGTCGTGACGGAAAGAGGGCTGATCCAATGCGCCACTGGCTGATGAAGACCGAACCCGGCACGTTCAGTGTCGACGACCTCGCCGCCGCGCCTCGTGCGACGACGTTCTGGGACGGAGTTCGCAATTACCAGGCGCGCAACATGCTTCGGGACGAGATGAAGAAGGGGGATCTCGCCTTTCTCTACTACTCGAGCACCGAGGTGCCGGGAGTGGTGGCGGTCATGGAGATCGTGAAGGAGGGGTATCCGGATCCGACGGCCTTCGACAAGAAGCACCATCACTACGATCTCGACAGCGATCCGGCCTCGCCGCGCTGGTTCATGGTCGATGTCAGGCTGAAACGCAGGCTCAAACGTGTGATCACCCTCACACAGTTGCGCGAGCGCGCGGCAAAGGAGCTCAAGGGGATGGTGCTGCTGCGACCGGGCAACCGATTGTCAGTTACACCGGTGGAAGAGGCGCATTGGAAGTTCATTCTCTCGCTCGAATGAATCGCAGCGCACGTGCGCATCACCGGCATCGCATGCCCTCATTACCCTCAGCGCACACCTCAATCAGCCCTTCGTTTGCACTATCACACTCTCTGCTCGCTTGATATTTAAATTTGCGTGCGTATACTCCGACCTCGGACTAACCCGCAACTACTGGAGAGCCAACATGGCGAAGGCAAAAAAGAAGGCCAAGAAGAAAGCGGCCAAGAAGAAGTAGGCCCTAACTCGGTGGCCGTGAATGCGGTCGCCGAGTGTGATTCGAAACGACTGTGCCCGCGCAAGCGGGCACAGTCGTTTTTGGCTTAATCGTTTGGGCCCATCGTCATCAAGGGTCATAGGGGAGAGAACCATCATGGCAAGCGCGGACGATAAGAAACGGATGGCCGCCCTCGCAGCGCTACCCTTCATCCCGGATCGCGCAGTTCTCGGCGTCGGGACCGGATCGACCGTCAACCACTTCATCGATGCACTGGCACCGTTCGCCGGACGCATAAAAGGCGCTGTTTCCAGCTCTGTTGCGTCATCGACACGCCTTGCGGCCGTGGGCATTCCGACCCTCGATCTCAACGATGTCGACGATCTCGGTATCTACGTAGATGGTGCCGATGAGGCTACCCGTGACCGACATCTCATCAAGGGAGGCGGTGCCGCGCTGACCCGCGAGAAGATCGTCGCCGCCGCCGCCACTCGCTTCGTCTGCATCATGGACGACAGCAAACTGGTTGCCCGACTCGGTAAGTTCCCCCTCCCCGTCGAGGTGATACCGATGGCACGCGCCATGGTCGCTCGTCGTCTCACCACCTTCGGCGGTCAGCCCGTCTGGCGCCAAGGGTGTGTCACCGATAACGGCAACCACATCCTCGACGTGCATGGCCTGGTCATCAGCGACCCCGTGACGCTCGAACGCGAGCTGAACCAGATCACCGGGGTAGTTGCCGTTGGGCTGTTCGCCTCTCGACCGGCTGACGTGCTCCTCATGGCAACCGATGCGGGGGTACAAACCGTTACCTGATGGTTACCTCACCCGCGCGAGGCCCTCTCCTCACCTGATGGTTACCGCGCCTGCGCGCGATGCCTCGCCACTAGCCCCGCTGTAGACTCCCTATCGTCCTCATGGAACCGGCGTCCTCTTTCTTCTCGAGAACCGTGGCGCACTACGCTGCCATGCGTTCCTATTCCGATCTCGGCGAGGTGCGTCGACGCATCAACCCCGAAGTCGGCGAGCTCTCGACGACTTTCTCGACCTTGTTCCGTCGCCCTTCGCTGTTTCGCTTCGAATTTGCGACCCCGCATCCAGACCCGGGGCTCAGACACGTCATGGCGTGCGCCGGAACGACGACGTGACGATCGACGGGACAATCTGTTACTCGCTGACTGCGAATCATCCCCAGGATGAGGTGACGTACGAGATCGCCGTCGAGCAGGCATCGCTACTACTGCGCGAGTTCATCACATTGCGTGGCGACCACACGAGCACGCAGGTCCGCCGGAACATTCGAGTCGATCAGCCGATCGAAGAGGAACTGTTTGCGCGCCCTGCGAATTAGTCTCTTTCTGGGACTCGGTTTCGCGTGGCTGAATGTGAGCCGCGCTGAGCCACCTTCTGCGCCGGAGGTCCCCGCCTGGATCCTTCCGATAGGCCCCGTGCCTCCGCGTCCGGTAATGCCTCCCGACCCCAACCAGACCATCCGCCTCGCGCACAGCACGGTACAGTTCGCGCGGCGAGAACTGACCAACCGATTCTCACCGCCTGACTGGTACCCGCACTCGCACGGCGCGATGCCGGAGGTGGTCGCGCATGGTCGTCTGCCTGATCTCTTTGCCTGCGGTTACTGCCACACACCCGGCGGCCAAGGTCGACCAGAGAACGCTCCGCTCGCGGGACTGCCGAGTCAGTACATCGTTCAACAGGTACTCGAGTTCACGAATGGCGCGCGACGTGCCTTACTGCCGGGGGTGTTCGCACCCGCTGACAGCATGGTTCATGAGGCGATGATCACAACGCCCGCCGAAGCACAGTCCGCAGCGCAGTATTTTTCGCAGCAGAAACTTCTCCCTCGCGTGGTAGTTCGTGAGAGCTCCACGGTTCCGCGCACCCAAGTCGTCGGATCTGTGTACACGCCGATTGCTGGCGGTGGCGAAGAACCTCTTGGCATGCGACTCATCGAGCTCGCGCAAGATAGTGAGCAGCACGAAAACCGCGACGAGCAGATGCGATACGTCGCCTACGTGCCGCCCGGAAGCATCGCGCGTGGCCGCGACATCGCACGCATTGGCATGCGCCCATCCGGGAACCACGACCTGGCCGTCGCGTGCATCACGTGTCACGGTAAGAAATTGCAGGGAGTGGGTTTGATCCCGCCGCTCGCCGGCCGATCACCCAGCTACCTGCTGCGCCAGCTACTCGCCTTCAAGACGGGAGCTCGTTCCGGCGCCGCCACCCAACCCATGCAACCGGTCATCGCAGACTTCGACCTCGGTAGCATGATCGACGCGGTAGCGTTCGCAGCCTCTCTCCACCCGTAGATCTTATGTTAAATCACTATCTCGTGGCGGAGAGGAGATGCTCGGACCGGATCAGCGCGTCCTGGGAACCCTTCCCGATCGATACGTACCAGTAGATCCATTCCTCGCGGGCATAGGGAAGCAGCGTCGTTGGATCGACAACGATGCGAGCTTCAGTCGATGCGCTGTAGTCGCGGAGCCGAGCGTTCGTACCCGGAAGCACGAAGTCCGCCATGATCTGGTCGAGATCGCCTCTCTCAGGCGTTGCTCGAATCACAATCTCGGCGCACGTCTGCGCAGCCGCTCCATCAGTACACGGCACCCTGTGCGTAAACGCGAACTGCAGCCGGCTCTGCACGACGACGCGTGGCATGCCCGGAAGGGAAAGGGGGGCTGAGAGCTCATGCCAGACGCCCTGCTCGAGAGTCGAACCAATCCACATCGCAGTCTCGAGCTGGTAGTTCTCCGCCGCCGCGGCTTCGAGCACTCCGGGCGAGAGGTACGACATCGCCGTATCGACCGCTTGGTCCGCGAGCTTGTGCGTCCCCTTACCGGCGGGTGTCGCAGCTCGGATGAGTTCCTCTGTCTTGGCCACCAGACTGGCCGAAAAGTCGGCGGGCTCGTTGACGCCACCAAACTCTCCCGCAACGTCTACTTTAAAACCGACAGGCAAGGGAACTGCGGAGAAGACCGTCGGCGGCTCCTGAGAGCTGTCCATCACCGGCCAGACTCCCGGCTCATATTGGGTCAGGCGATGGGAATAGGAGACGTTCCAGCCCTTGTCAGGGTCGGCAACGATCCGTCGATCGAACTCGGCTGACGCGCGACTGCGCAGAGTCTGCTGGCCTTGGAGACTTTCACGATGACTCTCGAACCGCATGCGCGCCTCACTCGGGCGCCACGCGAATGTCAGCGTCACCTGGCGCTTAGGGAAATCCCGCATGAACTGGGCTACGTGCGCTTCGTCCGCGGGCTCATCGCGCCAAGTAAGGAGCACTGCGTAATTCTCCCTGGCGTCGTCGTCGAAGCCGTACTCGCGGTCCATGTCGAGAACCGTCTCCAGCGCCGCCAACGCCGCCGCATTCTCGCCGAGTCGTCGCAAGGCGACGGCCATGTCGAATTGCATGACGACCATCGAACGGTAGTCGAACACACCGCGATATAGCTCGACAGCCCGGTGCGCGGCCGCGATGGCTGTCTGCAGTTCGTTGTTGCGATCCGCCTCGCTCCTGCATTCCGCGCGCGCTACATGTAGGCGAGATTCGATGTCGACCGCGCGAGCCCAACCCTCGGGGAACATGACGCTCGACTGCGGACTGGCGTTGACGCTTGTGAGTTGCTCCTGTGCCTTCTCTAGCCGTTCACCACAGGAGGGACCCGGGGCGTCGTCGTTCAAGAGAAACTCCGCGTAACTCAATCGCGCAATCAACGCGGCCGGCGACGCTGGGTCGGATCGCTCGATACCCGCGATGGCCGTCTGGAACTCTTTTGGGCCGAGCGCGACTGCGGGCGACTCTGTCTTGGTGACAGAGCACGAGGAGCAGACAAGGAGGCTGACGACTGCGCAGATAAGCGGGCGAGCGCTCATCCGGAGCCCCTGATCCTCAGGTTCCCGGCAAACCCTTCGTCTTCAGCTTCACCGGTGGCGGACAGCCGAACAACACCGGTGTCGCAGTGTTGTCGTAGGGGCCGGTGGATGGACAGAACTGGGGATAGAAACGCGGCTGTTGGGAGGCGTAGAGATCCTGCCTCCGGTATTCGACGGCCGGGTTGGAATGCTTGGGATGGTGTCCCGGCTGGCCCGGAGTTCCCGGATGATGCGGGCTGTGTTGGTTCGTTACCAGCGCGGCCTTGGCTGCGCTTCCTGTTTGAGGCCCCACGGCGAGCGTGCTCCGCGCGCTGTGGTCGCTAATCGTTTCCGAGCTGCCGTGGCTTAGACCCGTGGACCCAGCGCCCACAATACTGTAGCCGCCACGAGACCCGTGATAGTTGTAGATGCCGTGACCGGGATGGGCGCCGGCTGCAAAACCGCTGCTGCCATCACCTTGGTAACTGCCGGGGGTTCGGCCTGGCGCAGCGCCGCCACCGACACGCGTGGGACTGCTCGCACCATTGTGCCAACCGCCACCGTTCGCGCCGCCATGATAACCACCGCCATTCGCACCGCCGGCGCCACCGTGCCAGGCACCGCCGCTTGCGCCGCCTCCGCCGTGCGCAGCACCACCGCCGCCGCCACCTCCGCTGTGTCCGCCGCCACCACCTCCTGCACCCCCGCCACCGGAGCTGACGCTACCGCCTGAGGAGGAACCGCCGCCCGAGGATCCAACAGCGGCTGGCCCGGCCACGGCGATGGAACTGGCAAGACCGAGAGTGACGGCGAGAGCGGCGAGATGGCTGCGCATGGGACTGTCTCCGGAAGGACGACGCCTATCGACTTTCCCTACTGGTCGCATCGTAACCCCTGACCGTTTGGCGATCATTAATCGGTGATTAACAGTTGTTAACAACTCCGGACGGGCGCCCCGCAGCGAGCGCATGTCCAACGTCGGCACTCCGTTCGACACGAGACGGATTGGGTGCGCCGCCGCAGCGCCCAATCGCCGGTTGAATGCAGTCAACGTCCCTATGGGCAGATCTCAGTGCCCGTCAGCTTTAGTATCGTAGTCAATAAAGAGTCATAAATGGCCGATAACAAACGATAACTGTATTAGTACGCCAGTTATGGCATATTATAGGTATTCGTTTAAAACGTATAACGTGTCATCATCGACGTACTAGAGTTTAATTACCCTGTTAACACGTCGACTTCGGCTCTTTATGGAAAATGCACCTGTACAGCTTGAGATCACGCCGGCCTACAGGACCGTGTCTGACTTGGAGACGCGGCTCGGCGAGAACCTGCGTCGGCTCCGATTGGACCGGAATCTCGAGCAAGCCACACTCGCCGAGCGTGCCGGCATCGGCCTCAGGTCTTTGCAGCGCCTCGAGCTCGGAAAGGGGTCGACCACACGTACGCTCCTCAGAGTCCTGCGAGCGCTGGGACGTGAGGATTGGCTGAATACCGTGGCGCCGGTGCCCACCATCAATCCGTTGACAATGCCACGCGCCGCGCAGCCGCGCCGGCGGGCGCGGAAGAGTTCCCGTGGCCACTCGTAAGACTCGACGCACACGGACGCAATCTTCGAATTACACCCACGTCAGCCGCGTAGACGTGTTTCTCTGGGGCAAGCACATAGGTGCCGTCGCGCTCGACCCCACATATGGCTTTTATGCTTTTCGGTACGTCCCGGAGTTTCAGGCCGGCAGCACCGAGCCGGCCCCTCTGCAGATGTCTATTCAGGAGGATCGGACTTTCCTCTTTACGGACTTGCCGGTAGACACCTACAAACGCCTGCCAGCGATGTTGGCTGATGCACTGCCAGATGACTTCGGCAACGCACTGATCGATCGCTGGATGCTCGATCGCGGCATTCGCGCGGAGGATGTTACCGCACTGGATCGGCTTGCCTACATGAGCAATCGCGCGATGGGCGCCCTCCAGTTCAAACCAGCGCGAGGGCCAGGCACCCAACGCGCAATTGCGCTTCGCATGAGCGAGCTTGTCGAGACGGCACGCAGGGCCGTACACGGGGATCTCGATCGAGATGATCACGCACAAGCGGCTCTGCGCCACGTCATCGAAGTCGGCACCTCCGCAGGCGGTGCCCGCGCGAAAGCCGTCATCGCCTGGAATCCCACGACGCAGGAGATCCGCTCCGGACAGCTCGAGGCCCCGGAGGGTTTTGAGCACTGGCTGCTCAAGTTCGACGGCATGGGGAAGGACTTCGAGCTCGGAGCCTCAAGGGACTACGGCCGCATCGAGTATGCCTACCACCTCATGGCTCGCACAGCCGGCATTCGCATGAGCGAGTGCCGTCTTCTGGAGGAGAATGGCCGCGCGCACTTCATGACACGGCGTTTTGATCGAGAGGGTCGAAACGTGCGTCACCACATCCAAACTCTGTGCGCGATCGCACACCTCGACTACAAGAAGAAGGGCACCAACTCCTACGCGCAGCTCTTTGATACCTTGTTTCGGCTCGGCCTTCCGTACGAAGACAGAGAAGAAGCATTCCGGCGCATGGTCTTCAACGTCATGGCGCGCAACTGCGATGACCATACGAAGAATTTCGCCTTTCGCTTGCGACAAGGCTATCGATGGGAGCTTGCACCGGCATATGACGTGACCTTCGCGCACAACCCGCGGGGCGAGTGGACGTCACAACACTTGATGTCGGTCAACGGCAAGTTCAAGGACTTCGTGGAAGAGGATCTTCTAACCGAAGCGGATCGGTTCGCCATCGGCACAGCTGCTCGGGTGATCCGGAAGGTTCGCGAGGCCATTGTTTCCTGGCCTGCTTTTGCGGCGCAGGCTGGGGTCAGCGCCCGTGAGGTAACGCGTATTGGGGCGCTGATGCTGCCGCTTGCCGCGAAAACAGCCGGATAGAGAGCGGCAAGAAGGAGAGAGTGGGGACTAGGATTACTCCGCGTCGCGCAGCGACGCTTCGGCCCTACCGGGCCCGCACTGGCGGCCGGAGGCCGCCCGCTCACAGACGCTCGCGAACGTGCGTTCAACTCGCTCACCGCGAGTTAGTCGAACCTAGGTTCCCCAGGTTCGGGCACCTGGTCCCCGCGCCAAAAACAAAAAGGCCCGCCAGTTGGCGGGCCCTTTGTTTTTGGCTGGGGGACTAGGATTCGAACCTAGGTAAACGGAGTCAGAGTCCGTTGTCCTACCGCTAGACGATCCCCCATCTTCCATCTGGCTGAAATGGCTCCCGGCCATTTCAGCGGACATCACTATCGTCGACCGCCGGCAAATCCCTCGTTTGGCGAAAGTGGCGTGCCGCCCTTTTCGCGCGTGGTTTTTGCCGGCTACGCATGGGCGAGCGCCGGCTGCGCAGTGCTTTTAGCTTAACGCTTCGAGTACTGCGGTCCGCGGCGAGCCTTGCGGCGACCGACCTTCTTACGCTCGACCTCGCGAGCGTCGCGAGTCACAAACCCGGCAACACGGAGCGGCTTGCGTAGGGACTCATCGTACTCAATCAAAGCACGGGTAATACCGTGGCGGATGGCGCCGGCCTGACCGGTGATACCACCACCATCAACCTGCACAGTGATGTCGAACCGCGAAACCAGCTGCACGCTCTCGAGCGGCTGACGGACGATCATACGGCCGGTCTCACGTCCGAAAAACGTGTCGAGCGGGCGGTTGTTGACGGTGATCTTGCCGTTGCCGGGCTTGAGATAAACGCGGGCGGTGGCGGTCTTGCGACGGCCGGTGCCGTAGTGCTTCTGCTGGGTCGCGGGCATTGCTGAATTCTCTCTTTACTGGATTGCCAGGGGCTTGGGCTGCTGCGCCTGGTGCGGATGCTCACCGCCGGCAAACACGTGCAACTTGCGGAACATGCGCCGGCCGAGGGTGTTCTTCGGCAGCATGCCCTTGACGGCGAACTCGATCGCCCGCTCCGGATGCTCCTTGAGGAGCTTCTCGAGTGCGATCGACTTGATGCCGCCGATGTAACCGGTGTGATGGTAGTAGATCTTGTCGGTGAGCTTGCGGCCCGTGACGGTGATCTTCTCGGCGTTCACGACGACGATGTGATCGCCCATGTCCACATGCGGGCTATAGCTCGCCTTGTGCTTGCCCTTGAGGCGGTGCGCGATCTGGGTCGCCAGGCGCCCGAGCGTCTTGCCGTTGGCATCAACCAGGAACCAGTCGCCGCGAACGGTCTCGGCATTGGCAAATACAGTCTTCATGGCTTCTCTACTGATGACTCGCCCACGG
>FTEY01000615.1_pt1 | contig 10905 bp, 10 predicted proteins | sample 1640321 | NCBI WGS metagenome assembly FTEY01 (sample SAMEA3914816, study PRJEB12502) | metagenome | biome: forest; material: soil | place: USA | collected 2011-09-16 | depth 0.3 m
CATGTTGTCGGCGAGCTGGTTGATGCCCTTGCTCATGCCCTCGAAGAAGCCGACCTTGCCGGCGAGGTCGATGCGCTTCTTCAGGTCGCCGCCGTTGACCGCGGCGAGCATGCCCTGCAATTCCTTCTCGACCCGGACCTCCTGGGTACGCTGCGTCCACTCCATGACGGTGCCGAGCCGCTCGCCCTTGTCACCCACGACAGGGTTGGTGACGGTGCGGAACGTAAATTCGCCGAGCACGCGCTCCTGGACGTCCGCGCCGGCCAGCGTGTCGAGAATGCGGCGCTGCTGGGCCGTATCCGCCGCGAGCGACTCGAGGCTCGAGCCGCGAAGCCGGCCGGCGTCGAACGTGGGCAGCGACTTGCGAATCTCGGGCTGATTGCGGGTGAAGCTCGCCTGGGCGGCTTCGTTCAAGTACACGATGTGATGGTTGTGGTCCGCCAGCACGACGCTGGTCGAAGCCCGGTCGAGGGCCTGGCGGATGCGCATGTTCTCGGCGGCGAGGGCCCGCTCCGACTCGAACTGCATCCGCAGCTTGCCCTGCATTTCGTCGAGGGCGCGCAGCACCAGGCCGGCCTCATCCGTGCCGGTGGTGCGAATCTCATTGGTGTAGTGACCGGCCGAGATCTTGCCGAACACGCCGACGGCATCCCGCAGGGGCTCCGCCAGCGAGCGGGTGATCAGCCAGGACAGGAACAGCGCAAAGGCGAGAACGCCCGTGCTGATCGCGCCCGTGGACAGCCGCCGCCACGTCAATGCGGATGCGCGCTCACTGAGCGTCGTGCGCAGAGCTTCGTAGCTGATGGTGCAAAGGTCATTCAGGGCACGAGCAGCCGGGACGCCGGCGTCGTTCATCTCCCCGCCGTTGGTCTTCATCTCGGCAGCCGTCAGGAGCTTCGTCTTGATGGTCTCGTAGAACTGCGAGGAGTCGCTGGTGGCCGTCGCGAGAGCGGGCTGCAATTTCGTCCGGGATTCCGCCGTCAGCGAGCTCAGCGACTCGGTGAGCTCCTGGAGCTGATCTTTCAGGCGGTCATGGAAAATGTTGATGCCGGTGCGGTCGTCGCCGCCCAGGTAGCCCTTGATCGCGGCGCGCACCGCGCGCAGCCGCATGTTGGAGACGTCCAGCAGCGCCGCAGGGGCACGGTCGGAAGCAATGTTGATGAGCGTCCTGCTGCTGAGGTCGGGGTCGTATGTCATCCGCGAGTTGGCGAGTACCGTCTCCGTCAACTGCGTGATGTGGGACATCAGCGCGGCGTGGTCGTTGTCGTTGTCGTCGATCGAGGCGGTCAAGGTCTTCGACTTGACGGCCTGCCACTCCGACTTCACCACCTGCCATGCGTCGCTCGCGCCCAACTTCTGGCCAATCTCCGCGTTGACGGCTTCAACCGCAGCGACCCTTTTGTCCACCTCGGCCTGCTCGGCAACGACATCATTCTTGCGGGCGGCATCACCGCTCAGCAGAGTGAAGGACTTCGCATGGTGAGTGATCACCTCCGCGGACAGGTTTCCGACCGCGTCCAGATAACGAGCGCCCTCGATCTCCAGGCGCGCCTGGCTGACCTGCCGCGTAGCATCGGACATGTAGAACACTCCGACCAACGCGGTCGGAATGGCGAGCGCGATCACCAGGATCGCGAGCTTCTGCCACAGCTGTAGTCGACTCAGAAATTGCATGGTCGTCTTCTTCCGTTCGCGGGTCAGAATTCCTGCCACTCGGCGCCGCGGTTAGCGGTGCCGGTCTTGGCAGCGGGGAGGGCGGGAGCGGCGGCCTTGCCGTTCCGATTGGCCCACGGACGAGTCGTGCCACGGCGTTCCACCCGGGGCGCGGGAGCACTCTTGGAAACGCGAGCGGCTGTCGAGCCACTCGAGGAAGCGGCTCCGCTCGCGGCGTATTCGCCGGAGATCCCAGCGGAACCCCCACCAGATACACGATAACGGTCCATCATCTCCTCGAGCGCCCCGGCCTGGTCGGCCAGCGTCTGCGAGGCGCCAGTGGCCTGTTCGACCAGCGCGGAGTTTTGCTGGGTCAACTCGTCCATCTGCATGACGGCGCGGTTGACCTGCTCGATACCTGAGCTCTGCTCGCGCGAGGCGGCAGCAATCTCGGCGACGATGTCCGACACCTTCTTGACCGACACGACGATCTGCTCGAGCGTGTGGCCGGATTCGGTCACCAGCGTCGAGCCGTCCTCGACCTTGCGGACACTGTCTTGAATGAGTTCCTTGATCTCCTTCGCCGCGGTGGCCGAGCGGCCGGCCAGGCTGCGGACCTCGCTCGCCACGACAGCGAACCCACGACCCTGTTCGCCGGCGCGGGCGGCCTCGACAGCTGCGTTCAGGGCGAGAAGGTTGGTCTGGAAGGCGATCTCGTCGATGACACCGATGATGTCGGCGATTTTCTTGGACGCACCGTTGATCTCGGACATCGCACGCACGGCCTTGCCGACCACGGTGCCGCCACTCTCTGCCTGGCCGCGAGCCGCCATCGCGAGCTGGTTGGCCTGACCGGCGTTGGCAGCGTTCTGCTTCACGGTAGTGGTCATCTGCTCCATGGACGAAGCAGTCTCTTCCAGGGACGACGCCTGTTCCTCGGTGCGCTGCGAAAGGTTGGACGTGCCGGCCGAGATCTCCACCGCACCGCGGCGGACTTCGCCTGACACGCTCTGAATTTGGCGGATTGCGCCGGCCATGCTGTCGAGCAACTCGTTCAGGCTCGTGGCGAGTGTCGCCAGGAAGCCCGTCTTGCCCTGCAGCGAGACGCGGTCGATCAGATTGCCACTCACCGCTGACTTGATGACAGTGGTCAGTTCCGCGGCTTCCGCCCCGTTCACTACATGATGGTTCGCATCCGCAATCGGCACGCCGGCCGCTGACGGGCGGGAAGCCCACTCGCCACCACCGCTCTGGTGATCGCGGACACGAGACTCTTTGACCGCCGCCTCGGCTGCTCGCAGCGCGTCGGCTTGCGTGCGCAGCTGTTCGTGCAGCTCGACAACGGTCGTGTTTGCGACTTCGACGGAGGCACTCATGCCGGCTCCGACCACGAGTGCGACGACGACGGTGAAGCCACCGGCAATCGCGACTTGGCCGATGAGGCCGATCGAAGCCAGGCTCGCTCCCGCCATCACCGCCACGGCCGCGGCCATTGCGAGAAACAATTTCGTTTGCATGCCCATGTAGGTGTTTGCTCAGGCAGCCGAGGCCGCGAGGTCCGGCTCCGCTGCGTCGGCGTTGTCGCCCATCGACCTCATTTCGCTGCCGATCAACTTGTCGATGTCGAGCAGCACGACCATGCGGTCGTTGACCGGCACCAGGCCGCGGATGAAATCCGTGGCAGAGCGCTGGCCGAGTTCGGGGGCGGGCTTGACCTCCGCCGCGTTGACGTCGACGACGTCCGACACCCCGTCAACCACTACGCCGAAATCGCGGCGACCGGCCGGAGAACTCACCGACACAACGATGATGACCGTGATGGCGGTGTATTCGGCGCGCTCGAGTGCGAACCGCATGCGCAGGTCGACGATCGGAACGATCGAGCCGCGCAGGTTCAGCACGCCGAGGACGTGAGAGGGGGCGTGGGGAATTTTTGTAACGGCAGACCATCCACGGATCTCCTGAACCCGCAGGATGTCGACGCCATACGTCTCGTTACCGAGAACGAATGTCAGGACCTGGTGCGATCCCGCACCGGGGCCCTGTTCCGTCTTAGCCGCCGCGTTGGTGGACATTTCAATTCCTCGTTCGATCTCGTATGGAGTAGGTCTTGCTTGACGTCAGGCTGCGGCTCGCAACGACGCGGCGCGGATGATTCCCGGAACATCGAGAATCAACGCGACCGAGCCATCGCCCAGGATCGTGGCTCCGGAAACGCCTTCGACATGACCGTAGTTGGCTTCCAGGGATTTGATGACCACCTGCTGTTGGCCGAGGAGGTCATCGACAAAGAGTCCGACTCGACGGCCATCGCCCTCCGCCACCACGATCAGGCCTTCCTGGAGGCTGCGGGCGCGCGGCTCGATGCCGTAGAGCTCGTGCAAACGGATGATGGGGAGATAGTCCCCGCGGAAAGAGAACACCTCACCGCGGCCTGACAGCCGGCTCACGTTCGAGGTCTTGAGCTGCATCGACTCGACGATCGAGATCAGCGGGACGATGTACGTCTCCGTGCCCACTGCGACGGACTGGCCGTCGACGATCGCCAGAGTCAGAGGCAGGGTGATGATGAAGCGCGAGCCCTTGCCGCGCTCCGTACGTAGTTCGATCTTGCCGCCGAGCTCCTTCACGTTCCGGCGAACGACGTCCATGCCGACACCGCGGCCAGACACGTCCGTCGTCTTTTCGGCGGTAGAGAAGCCGGGTACGAAGATAAGGTCGTGAATCTGCTCGTCGCTGAGCTGGTCGTTGGGTCCGATCAGATTACGGGCCTTGGCTTTGGCCAGGATGCGGTCCTTGTCCAACCCCTGGCCGTCGTCGCTGACCTCGACGGCGATGTTGCCGCCACGATGGCAGGCATCGAGGTGCACCGTACCGAAGGCCGGCTTGCCGGCAGCGATCCGGGTCTCGGGCGTCTCGATGCCATGGTCGATGCTGTTGCGGACGAGGTGCACCAACGGATCGCCGATCTTTTCCAACACGGTCTTGTCGAGCTCGGTCTGCTCTCCGGTGAGCTTGAGCTCGATCTGTTTGCCCAGGCGCTGCGCCAGATCCCGGACCATGCGCGGGAAACGGCTGAAGACGAAGGTGATGGGAAGCATGCGCACGCGCATCACGCTTTCCTGTAGCTCGCGCGTGTTGCGTTCGAGTTGCGCCAGGCCTGCCCGCAGCTTCTCGGCTGTCGGGCCCTCGAAAGTCGACCCGAGCTGATTGAGCATCGCCTGGGTAATGACCAGCTCGCCGACGGTGTTCATCAGTTCGTCGATCTTCTCGACGCTGACGCGGATCGATCCGGAATCCAGCGAGCTGACAGAGGCGCCTTCGGGCTTGGCCGCGGCAACCGGGGCTGCTGGGGCTGCTGGGGCCGCTGGGGCCGCCACGGCGACGGGTGCGACCACGGGCTCGGACAGAATGGCATCCGCTGCCGCCTCCGGCAGGACCGCGGCGGCGGCGGCAGGCTCTGCGCCGACACGGCGGATCTCGAGCTCGCAGTCGCCTTCGGCCCACTCGAAGACCTGCTTGATCGGCTCTTCCGCGACCGCGCCGCTCAATTCCAACGCCCAGGCGAGATGACACTCCTGGGGATTGAGCTGGCCGAGTTGCGGCAGGGAGTCGGCGTTGACTGTGACGGAGAGCTCGCCGAGTTCGGCGAGCTCGCGCAGCATGCGCATCGGATCGTTGCCGCGAGCGAAGAACTCACGGAACGGGCGGAAATGGATCTGCCAGCGGCTCGCAGTGGCGGGGACCGGTGCAGCCTCGACGGGGGCCGGCGTAACGGGGGCGGCGGCAGGCGACGGCCCGGCCGCCGTGGGAGCCCCGACGGCCGTGGCAGCCAGGGCCGCCATCGCGACGGGTGACGACGGGGGTGCCGTCGGCGCGGCGGCCGCAGGCTTCTGCGCGATCATCAGTTCCAGATCGAACTGCAGATCGGAGACTCTTTGGGCATTGATCGGCTGTTTGGCCTGCACCGCACGCAACATCGCGCGCATCACGTCCACCGACTTCAGCAGCAGGTCCGACATGGCCAGGGTGACCTGCATGTTGCCGCTGCGCAGCTCATCGAGCAGGGTCTCGAGGCTGTGGGTGAACGAGGCGATGTCCGAGAAGCCGAACGTGGCGCTGCCACCCTTGATCGAGTGGGCGACGCGGAAAATGGTGTTGATCAGCTCTTTGTCGGGTGCGCCGATGTCGAGCTTCAGCAGGGCGGCCTCCATCGAGTCCAGAGCCTCGAAGCTCTCCTCGAAGAAGGCGTCATGAAACTGTGTCAGGTCGATGGTCATGGCGTTGGTTGCGGCAGACCCAGAAGCGTGCCCAAACCCAGCAGGCGCGCGGCGGAGAGCAGCGTCGGTGGAGTGTTGCGCCACTCGACCTGACGGCCGCTGGCATTGCGTTCACGGACGAACGCGACGATGACCTGCATTCCCGCGGTGTCGATCCGCTGCAGTTCCTTGGCGTCCAGCGTTACCGGCGTGTCCTTGTTCAACAGGCGGGACAGATCGGCCTGCAGCGGCGCCGATTCGGCGATCGTGCATTCGGCCGATAGGGTGAAGACCCCCGGGGAATGCGGCTGCTTGACCGCTCGCGAGGGCCGCGAGGTCCCCGCAGGGCGCGAACGTGTCCCTGGCTTGCGCTTTTTCATGAATGGTCTTTGCAAAGACAAAAACGATGGCTCAATCGGCTTATCGGCCTGCTACGCGAGCTATCGGCTGCGTTCCGGGGCCCCTTGAGCGGGCATTACGGAAAATTGACGCAGTTCCGCAACTACGGATGGCCGCAAAAACGAGGTTAGGAATTCGTGACGTGGCCCGCAGAAGCCGGGGCGTGGAGGCGTCGCAGCAACTCGGCTTCGCTCACCGACAGGCCACAACCGCTCACCAACTCCTCGCGCGTGGCTCCTGTCTTCGCCAAGCGTATGGCGAGCTGGTATCCCGCCGACGCGCCGGGGGTCACAGTTGGCAGTTGCTGCGGGCGCTCGACGCGCTCGCCGAGCTCCGAAACTGAGAGTTTCGTCGCATCCACCCGGGCCTCGATGTGGGCGAGCCGCTGCAGCACCAGGTTGGAGTGCGCGATGACCTGTTGGGTCTGCGCCTGGGTGGAACGCCGCCAGGCGGTGAAGGTTACCGCGGCGATGACGAACGAAAACACCAGGAATAGGGCTCTCCCGGTCATGAGCAGTATTTCCAATGAAGGCATGGCCAGTGATGTCAGAGTCATCTCAGAACGCTCCCGTGACGCAGTTCACAGTCGGTTGGATGTCGGCTTGCCGCGAACTGACTATTTCGCCGGGAAGTCGACGCAAGAGCGACTGCGTGTCAGTTGGTTGCAGGTTCTGTGCCAGCAGGTCTGGCCTGCGGCGGGGAGCTGGCCGTGGCGCGGACCAGGGGCGGCCGGGGTTCCCCCGGCGTGTTTGTTTGCGGCGCGGGCAGTATCGGCGCCGCGCGTGTTTGCAGCGGGGCCGGCGCCGCCTGGGGGGCGGTTGCCGGCTCGCCCGGCGCGACCAACGGTGCGTTCGGAATCGGCTGGGGCTGAGAATTGTCGGGCGCGACCGGCTGAGCGTTCGCCTGCGACTGTGTGGGTGCATCCGGCTTGGCTGCCGGGTCGCCGTTCTGATTGACCGACATCGACAGGATTACGATCACCACGCGCCGATTCGCGTTACGGCCCAGAGCGGTGTCGTTGGTTTGCACGGGCCGCTGCTCGCCGAAGCCGATCACGGCCAGACGGCTGGGATTGACGCCGCCTTTTGACAGAACGCGGACGACGCTTCCGGCCCGGGCGGCCGACAGCTCCCAGTTCGAGTAGAACGCGATCGTCTTGATGGGCACGTTGTCCGTGTGGCCTTCCACGCGGATCGGATTTGGAAACGGGGCGAGTGTTGCGGCCAGCCGCTCGATCACACTCACGGCATTCTTCTCGAGCTGAGCGCTGCCGCTGGGGAAGAGCAGGTCGGTGCGGATCTCGACCTCGATCCAGAATTCGGAGCGATGCACGAACACCAGGTTCTGCTTCACCAGGTCGTCCATCGCGTGCTCGACCTCGTCGGCGACCTTCTGCAAGGCGGAGGAGGCGGCCGCGGCGGCGTTCGCATTCGCGTTCGGTAGCGGATGCTCCGGCGGCGTCTTGGTATCGCCCGTGCGCTTCGGCAGACCCATCTCGACCGGTACCGGCGCCAGCATCGACCGCGGCTGACCCTCTAGCATGGACTGCTGGACGATCGTCGTGCGGATGTCGGCCCCGGATCCAACTTGCTTCTCGCCAACCTGGATCGGCTCCATCGTGCGCGGCGCGCCGCGGAAGGCGGCGAACAGCGAGTCCGACAGCACGCGGTACTTGCCTTCGTTGACCTGGGAGATCGCGTACATCACGACGAAGAATGCGAGCAACAGGGTCACGAGGTCGCCATAAGGAATGGCCCACGCCTCGTGGTTGGTGTGTTCCTCGTGCTTCTTATGCCGCCGCGTATGTATGAGCTTGCGCGACATGACGCATCAATGCAGGTAGCCCTGCAGCTTGGCTTCGATGGCGCGCGGGTTCTCGCCCTGCGCGATCGACAGCATGCCGTCGATCACCATCTCGCGGAACTGAGTCTGGCGGGCGATGATGTTCTTCAGCTTGGCTGCAACGGGGAGGAAGAACAGGTTGGCGAGCCCGATGCCGTAGACCGTTGCGGTGAAAGCCGCGGCGATCCCGTGACCCAGCTTGCTCGGATCGGCAAGGTTCTGCAGCACCGCCATCAGACCCAACACCGCGCCGATTATCCCCAGCGTGGGCGCGTAGATGCCCATGCCCTCGAACACCTTGGCCGCGGTCGCGTCGGCGTGTTCCCGCATGTTGAGGTCGACGTACATGACGGTGCTGATACTTTCGGGCTCGCTGCCGTCGACGACCAGTTGCAGCGCCTTTTTCACGAATTCGTCCGGCTCGCGCAGGATCATGGGCTCGAGGCCCAGCAGGCCCTGCTTGCGGGCGATGTTGCTCCACTCGACGATGCGCGAGATCAGCTGTTTGCCGTCGCGGGTGGGCGGACGCATGATCCACGGAAAGATCTTGAGCGCGCGGCGCATGACCGACAGCGGCGTCTGAATGAAGATGGAGGCGACGGTCCCGACGATGACGATCATGAACGCCGCCCCCGAAACCAGCGCCATGAGGCCGGCGCCCTTGAGGACGGCGCCCACGAGGATGGCCGCCAACGCGAGCACCAGGCCGATGATGCTCAGAATGTCCACGTCGTCACCTGTTTCTTCATCCCGTCAGCGCCGCGGCGAACTCTTCGCCACGCCGGCTACATGCCGAGGCCTGAAAGCAGGGCATCCACGTCCGTTTGACCCGAAGCGACCTCCCCCTTGGTCACGCCCGGCACGACGGGGCCGTGGCCAGCGCCGTCGGTGCCGCCCATCGAGGTGTGCTCGACGACGTCGCCTGAGAGCTTGGCGAGGTTGGAAAGCGCCGATTCCAACTCCTCGACCAGCTTCATCACGCTACGGATGATCTGGCCGGTGAGATCCTGGTAGCCCTGCGCGAGCAGCACTTCCGCCAGGTTCTTGCGGACCATTTCCGAATCGGCTCGGGCCGCGGGCAGGAACGCTTCCACGCCACGCACGATCGGCAGGAATGCGTCGATAGAGCGCACGACACCCTCGAACCCCTGTGCGCTGGAGCTGCGGTTGCGATACGCGTTGAACGCTTCAATGAGAGCGGTTGCCTCCCGAGACGTGCGCTCGGCGAGCGGACCCGACTGTTCTACCAGGTCGAGTGTCTTGTGCGCCGCCTCGTCGGTCATCCGAATGACGTGGGTCAGCCGGGCGCGCGCATCGGGAATGTCGTTCTCGGCGAGGTCGGCGAGACGCGATTCGATGCTGAAGCGCTCGAGCGCCTTCTGCAGGTCCCCGGTCAGCTTGCGCAGCTCGGTGAACATGCCGGGCTCGCGCATGTGAACGATGTGGTCGACGGCCGCGAAGAATGCGGTCTCGTCTTCAGTGCGCAGCGCCAGGACCAACTCCTCGACGCACGCTCCGAATTCGAGCTTCAGGACTGCGAAGTTCGACATGCTTCCCTCACTTGCCCGGACCAAGGATCTTGTCGAGCTTCTCTTTGAGCGTCTCGGCGGTGAAGGGCTTGATGACATAGCCGTTCACGCCCGCCTGAGCCGCCTCGATGATCTGCTCGCGCTTGGCTTCGGCGGTGAGCATCAGCACCGGCATCTTCGCTAGCTTCGAGTCCGCGCGCACGGCCTTGATCAGGTCCAGTCCGGGCATGCCGGGCATGTTCCAGTCGGTGATCAGGAAGTCGAAACCGCCCGCCTGGAGCATCGGCAGCGCGGTCTTGCCGTCATCCGCCTCCGACACGTTCGGGTAGCCGAGATCGTGCAGCAGGTTCTTGATGATGCGGCGCATGGTCGAGAAGTCGTCGACCACCAGAAATTTCATGTCTTTGCTCACTGCTCCCACTCCTGTTCAAGGACGCTCAAGCGGCTGCGCCGTCGCGCCATTCCGCCAGTCGCGCCTTCAAACGCACGAGCGCCTGCCCATGGAGCTGGCAGACGCGCGATTCCGTAACCTTCAGCACCGCGCCGATTTCCTTGAGGTTCAGTCCGTCGCTGTAATACAGCGACATGACCAGCCTCTCGCGCTCAGGAAGCCCGTCGATCGCCTGCGTCAGGGCGCCTCTGAAGCGCTCATCCGCGGTCTCCCGAAACGGATCGTCCGATCCCGCGGCGGCCGCAGCCGTCGCATCATCCAGTGCGGCCAGGCGGCAGCTCGCCGCATCCTGGACGATGGCGTGATACTCCTCGAGCGGCACGCCCATCTCTTTCGCAATCTCGACGTCACGCGCATCGCGTCCCGTCTTGCGTTCTATCTGCTGCACCACAGCCGCCACCGCCCGCGCCTTGCGATGGACCGACCGCGGCGCCCAATCCAACTTCCGCAGGGCGTCGATCATCGCGCCCCGGATCCGTATTCCGGCATACGTCTCGAAACTCGCGCCCCGGTTGGCCGCGTAGTGCGAGGCCGCCTCCAACAGGCCGAGCATGCCGGCCTGGATCAGATCGTCCACCTCCACCGATGGCGGCAGACGCCCCGCCAGGTGATAGGCGATCCGCTTCACCAGCTCGGCGTGACGCATGATCAGCTCGTCCGCCTCGCCAGCGCTCCGGTGCGCGCCGTACGCGCTCGCCGCGTTCATGGCACCGCTTCCAAGCGCGGAGTCGCCCGCTGCACGAGTCGCTCCACGAAGAACTCAATGTTTCCC
>FTEY01000580.1_pt1 | contig 10820 bp, 10 predicted proteins | sample 1640321 | NCBI WGS metagenome assembly FTEY01 (sample SAMEA3914816, study PRJEB12502) | metagenome | biome: forest; material: soil | place: USA | collected 2011-09-16 | depth 0.3 m
AGCGCCAAGTCAGTCCAATACGGGCGGGACGCCAACATTGCGCTGGTCGGCGAGCCGCCGTCCCAATATCATCGACCCGCGGATCGTACTGAACAACCGAAATGTCACCGCCGCACGTAATACACTCGATAACGCAACTTTTCGGAGCCGACCATGAGTCAGACGAACGTTAACAATGGCGTCAACGTGGATGCACTACTTGCGGCGCGCGAGGCTCTGAGGGGCGCGCCAGAGGCTGCGGAGTTCACGTGGCGTGCATCGTGCAAATGGCAGAACGGCACGCACGCGCGTTCGACCGTCCGTGATTACCATGGCCTCGGACAGGAACAGGCTCACAAGACGGAATTCAGCTTCGAGACGGATCATCCTGAAGTCTTTGCGTCCGAGGACAAGGGTGCCACCCCGGTAGAACTCGTGCTCGTCGGGTTGGCCAGCTGCTTGACCTCTGGCGTCGCGGCAGTGGCGCAGAATCGCGGCATTCAGCTGCGCTCGGTTGAGGCGAAGATCGAGGGCAAGATGAACCTCTTCGGCATCTTGGGAATCGACAGTGACGTCCGCAATGGCTATGACGGCGTCAAGATCACATTCCACATCGATGCGGATGCGTCCAAGAAGGACATTGAGGCGCTCGTAGCGCAGTCGCAAAAGCGCTCGGCTGTCTTCGACATCGTGAGCAACCCCACACAGGTGACCGTCGAGGTCGCCTAGCGTCCGGTTCTAGGGCGGAGGGGCCGCCATCGAGTTCTTCACCACCGTGGTGATCGGGGCAGGTCATTGCGGGCTTGCCAGCAGCCGTATTCTGGCCCAACAGGGGATTGATCACGTCGTCCTCGAGCGTGGCGAGGTGGCCAACTCGTGGCGACGTGAGCGGTGGGACTCGCTCAGGTTGTTGACCCCGAACTGGCTGGTGCGACTCCCCGGCCAACACTACGATGGCTTGGATGCGGACGGTTACATGGCAGTTCCGGAGTTGGTGCGGTTCGTCGAGCGCTACGCTGCCAAGAGTTCGGTTCCGATCCGGACACACACCAAAGTGACCGCCGTGCGTCTGCGCGACGCGCAGTTCGAAGTTGTAACGACCCGCGGTACGATTCGCTCCCGCAGCGTTGTGCTCGCCAGCGGTGCAGGCAACACTCCGCGCATTCCGGAACTGGCTGCCGCCTTGCCCGACGGGGTGCAGTCATTCTCTACCTTCGGCTACCGCAGCCCCGAATCTCTTCCCCCCGGTGGGGTTCTGGTCGTTGGGGCGTCTGCCACGGGTGTACAACTTGCGGACGAGATCCACCGTTCGGGGCGGAGGGTGATCCTCTCTGTCGGTGAACACGTCCGTTTACCGCGCACCTATCGAGGCCTTGATGTGTTGTGGTGGATGGACGCGTCGGGCGTCTGGAACCAACGCTATGACCAGATGGATGATCTTCAGCGCGCACGCCGTTTGCCCTCGCCACAGTTGATCGGGACACCGCAGCGCGTGACGCTGGATCTGAATGTACTGCGGAGTGCGGGTATCGAGACTGTGGGGCGGCTTGCGGCGATCCGTGATGGGCGGGCGCTGTTCTCGGGCGGGCTGGCGCATCTGTTCGCCCTTGCCGACCTCAAGATGGAGCGCCTGCTCGACACGTTCGATGCGTGGCTGCCGGGCTCCGGGACTTCACCCAGCATCGGGGCGGCAGAGCGATTCGCGCCCACCCTGGCCCCGGAGAAACCCCGGCTTGCACTCGATCTTCGCAGCGGCGAAATCGCCTCAGTCCTGTGGGCGACGGGCTTTCGGCCCGATTACTCCTGGCTCGATCTACCAGTCCTTGATCGCAAGGGCGAGCTGCTGCATGAGGGCGGGGTCGTGCCGACGGCGCCCGGGCTGTATGCGATCGGATTGCCGGTATTGCGTCGGCGCAAGTCAACCTTCATTCACGGCGCGGAAGATGACGCCCGTGATGTTGTGGCCCATCTCACCGCATTTCTGGCGAAGTAGAGCCGCACTTTCGCAGGCAATTGCGAGGGCGGCCGCGTCCGCCCTCACGCCCGTTTCAGGACGACCACCGGTATCTGCCGATCGGTTTTCTTCTGATAGTCGGCGTAGGGGCCATAGATCTCGACCATCTTGGGCCACAGGGCCGCGCGCTCCGCGGCATTCGCCGTATGCGCAATCGCCTTGAATTTGTCGGCCTTGACCTGCACTTGCACGTCCGGATTGGCATCGAGGTTCAGGTACCACGCCGGGTGCGCCGGCGCGCCGCCCTTGGAAGCGACGACGACATAGTCCGGGCCGGATTGCCCGAAGATCAGCGGCAGCGTGAGGACTCGGCCGGACTTTCGGCCAACGGTGGTGAGCAACAGAGTTGGCACGAGTCCCTTGCCGCCGCCGAGACTGGCGTCCCAGAGGTAACCGTCTTCGCCGTTGGTGGCGAGATAGCGCGAGAGGTGGTCCTGAATCCAACTCGGCAGTTCCTTGGGAGCGCTTGAGTCAGCCATGAGTGGGTTCTCCGCTTAGAGTAATGGGAAGTGTGAGTGAATCGGCCGCTTGCAGTACCGCATGGGCGAGTCGCACGCGGTCATCAACTGTACTCATGAGAGTAGCAGCACCAAAGAAGCTCATGCCGTCAATCGTCGTCGGCGCCGGATCCGTGTGATCGAATAGGAATCCGTCGATGAGGTCGGCGTAACGATGCGCGACGGAGGCGCCACTGACGTCAAGGCCGAGCTCGGCCATCATCTTCGCCGCCGGGCCCTTGATCGCCTTGCCGCCGATAATGGGCGTTACCGCTATGACGGGCGCGCTGGACTCGCGTATCGCCCGCCGAAAGCCGGGTACCGCGAGGATCGGCTCGACGCTGACAAACGGGTTTGAGGGGCAAATGACGATAGCGCGCAAATCGCGGCGTGCGAGGGCCGCCAACGCGTGCGGTTGCGCTCGGGCCGTCTCTGCTCCGGCAAACATGAAATCACGCACAGCGGGCGCGCATTGCCGGCGCACGAAGTACTCCTGGAAGTCGAGCCATCCTTCGGCGATCAGCACGCGTGTGCTCACTGGGTCGTCACTCATCGGCAATATGCGTACTGCGATGGAGAGAGCCGTGCACAGATGCGCCGTGACCTCGCTCAAGGTCGCTCCGCGTGCGAGCCGCCAGGTGCGCTCCACGTGTACGGCGAGGTCTTTGTCACCAAGTTGGAACCAAGTTTCCCCGCTCAACTCCCTGAGAGCTTCCATGAACGTCCAGCTCTCCTCGCGTCGCCCCCAACCCCTGATCGGATCGGACAGTCCGGCGAGTGCATACATGACGGAATCCAGATCGGGTGCGATACTCAGGCCCAGGTGCTGAAAATCATCGCCCGTGTTGACGATGACCGTCAACTCTTCGGGCGGGAGCGCCAGTGCGAGGCCGTGTGCGAGCTTGGCGCCACCCACACCGCCGCACAACGCCACGACGTGACCTGTCATCGGAAGAGATCCTGTTGTTGGGGGCGAATGAGGGCTGCCGCAGGTTGATGCGGCGCTTGCGATGCAAGGCCTCGGACCAGGACAACCGGCCGTGCTTCGTTCGCTTGCCCCATGACTATCGAGGCAGCCGACGCGATTTCATCCGCGTGACCAACTACGGTGACACGCAAAGGACGCCCGAACATATCCGTACGGCCGCGCAAATCGAGCGTCGCGGCAAGCCCGGCACAACCGATCGCCACGCCCACGGTGCCGATGCGCCAGGGGCGGCCGAAGCTGTCACTAATCACGATGGCTGGTGCGCAGCCTGTCAGTGCGCGCAAGCCATCGCGCAGCCGCGTCGCGCTCGCATCAGGATCCTCGGGTAGGAGGAGGGCAAACTCACCACTGGTCGGGTCGGCGACGTTGGATTGGTCGATGCCGGCGTTGGCCATGATCAAACCCAGCCGATGCTCGACGATCAGGACATCCTTTGCAGAGCGAACCACGCGTCGCGATTCACGTAGAACCAACTCCACGAGGCGCGGGTCCTTCTGCACGGTCTGCGACAACTCCTGCGCCTTCGCGCTCGGCGCCACATCGGCCAGATCGATCCGGCGACCCTCCGCTTTGGAAATCACCTTCTGCGCGAAAACCAGGACGTCGTCGGGGAGCAGTTGCACAGCCCCGCGCGCCAACGCTGATACGGTCAGGGCGGCGAGATCGTCACCACTCGCCACCGGCGGGAAATCGGGTAGCGCGATGAGGCGCAACTCGGCTGCGGAGGTCATGGCGCGATGCCTGCCGGGCGCTTAGCCAAATGTCGTACGCAAGCGCGGCAGAACCTGGTCGGCATACAGGTTGAGAAAACGCGCCTGATCCGCGCCCGGGGCGTGGAACACGAGATGTCGGAAACCCATTTCCACATAGGGTCGGATCTTTTCCACGTGCTCCTCCGGATCCGTCGACACGATCCAGCGCTTCGCCGTCTGTTCGGCCGGAAGCTGATCTGCGAGCCGCTCCATCTCGAGAGCATCCTCGGTGGCGGTCTTCTCCTCGGCCGAGAGCGCCAATGCCGCCCAGTGGCGCGTGTCTTCCAGGGCGCGCTGCCGGTCGCTGTCGAACGAGACCTTCATCTCGATCATCCGGTCAAAGTCCTGTGGGTTGCGGCCCGAGGCCTGCACACCGGCAGCGACGTTGGGCAACAACGTGTCCCGATACAGTTCGGTCCCTTTGCCGCTGGTGCAGATGAAACCTTCGGCGAACTGCCCCGCGTATTTCGCCATCACCGGTCCGGCAGCCGCGACGTAGATCGGCGGCAATTGCGCGGGTCTGTCGTAGATCGTCGCCTTTTCCGTGCGGTAGTACTGCCCTTGGAAACTGACGCGTGATTCGCTCCAAAGTTGCCGGATCAGCGCCACCGCCTCCTTCAGCCGCGCAGTGCGCTCCTTTGCCTCGGGCCATGCCAGACCCGAAGCCGGGACTTCATTGAGCGATTCGCCTGTGCCCACTCCGAGGATTACCCGCTTCGGAAACATCACGCCAAGCGTTGCAAAGGCCTGCGCCACGACGGCAGGGTGATAGCGGAATGAAGGGGTGAGCACGCTGGTGCCCATGGTGATGCGCGACGTACGCGCACCAAAAGCGCCCAACCACGCGAGCGAGAAGGGGGCGTGGCCGCCCGTATGGCGCCAAGGTTGAAAATGATCGCTGATGAAAACGGAGTCGAAGCCGAGCTGTTCGGCGAGAACCGAGAAATCGAGCAACTCGTTGGGCCCGAATTGCTCCGCCGAAGCCTTATATCCCAGTCGCAGCATGCATCACCCTGTGTGCCGCTCGATTCACGGCGGGCGTGTCGGGGTCGCCATAGAGGGTGGTGCGCTGGCGTGCTGCGCGTCCGATTCGGCGGGCCAATGCCTGAAGCTGCGCGCCATCGAGTTCCTGGCCGTGCACCCCGCCGGCCGCGCGGGTGATCGACTCGTTCATCAGCGTTCCACCCAGGTCGTTGGCGCCTGCATCCAGGCAAAGCGCGGCACCCGCAGCGCCCATCTTTACCCACGATACCTGGATGTTCCGGATGAGCGGATGTAACACCAGCCTGGGCACCGCATGCATGAGCACTGCCTCGCGCAGGGTCGGCCCTGAACGTGTGCGCCCCTTGCGCCACATGGGCGCCTCCATATGCACGTAGCCCAGCGGCACAAACTCAGTGATGCCACCGGTGCGCTGTTGTAATGAGCGCAGGCGCTGCAGATGCCGGGCCCAGTGAACGGGCTGTTCCACATGTCCGAACATTATCGTGGCCGTCGTGCGCAGCCCCACCTCATGAGCCGTCCCGATCACATCGAGCCATTCGTCAGTCCGCAGCTTGTCCGGGCAGATGATGTCGCGGATCTCGTCATCGAGAATCTCAGCCGCCGTTCCTGGCAGTGTTGACAGCCCCGCATCGCGCAGTCGTTCCAGAAAGGTCGCGATCGGCAGGCCAAGCGTGCTCGCCCCATGTGAGATTTCCAGCGGTGAGAACGCATGCACGTGCATCGACGGCACGGAGTCTTTCACGGCGCGGACGATACTTAGGTAAGTATCGCCTGTGAAGCTCGGATGGATGCCGCCCTGCAGGCAGACTTCGGTTGCGCCTGCGGCGGCGGCTTCTACGGTGCGACGCGCTATTTCCCCGAGGTCGAGGTTGTAAGCGGGGCCGCGCAGATCCGCGGCGCTGCGTCCTTTCGAGAACGCACAAAAGCCACAGTGATACAGGCAGATGTTGGTGTAATTGATGTTGCGGTTGACGACATAGGTGACCGTGTCGCCGACGGACTCCTGACGTAACACGTCCGCTGCGGCAATCACTTCATCCAGATCGCGGCCTTCGACACTGAAGAGCCGAACGATATCCGCTTCGTCCAACGCGTGCCCGGCTTGCGCGGCGCGGATGATCGCGCTTATCTGCGGGGAGCGCAGTTCTCGCTTGGACTGCGTATCGGGATAAACATCGGGCGTTGAGCCTTCCGCTGAAGTGGACGACCAGCGCGCTGCTGTTGGCGGCAACTGCGCGCCTGAGCCAGCGTACCACTTGTCCGGTCGCGCGAAACCGCGGCCATCGCTGAGTCGGCGGATCCGTGGCGTGATGGTGGGATCGGTCCAGATCTCCGGCCGTGACGCGTATGCCGGTACGAGGGCCAGACGTTCGACCAGGTCTCGGCCGGCAGCATCGGTGGCATCCGCAAGATCTCTCAGATGCGGCCAGGGCGCTTCGGGGTTCACGTGATCGGGCGTCACAGGCGATACGCCGCCCCAATCGTTGATGCCTGCGCGCACGAGACTGTCCAGCCCTTCGGGTTGCAGGTTGGGCGGAGCCTGAATCGACATGTTCGGGCCGAACAACAAACGTGCGACCGCGATCGTCCAGAGCTGTTCCGGCAGATCGGGCTCGGCGGCGGCGGCCATTTTCGTGCCGGGCTTGGCACGGAAATTCTGGATGATGAGCTCCTGCAGATGGCCGTACTCATCCTGGATCGTACGCAGTGCCAGCAGCGACTCGATGCGCTCCTGACGCGTTTCACCGATGCCGATCAGCAGACCCGTCGTCATCGGAACGCGCAGCTCACCGGCAGTCCGCAACGTCGCGAGTCGTACGGCCGGCGCCTTGTCAGGAGACCCGAAATGCGCGCCCCCCCGTTGACACAACCGCTCCGAAGCGCTTTCGAGCATCATGCCCATCGATGCGCTCACAGGTCGCAGCCGTTGCAGATCTTCTGTGCTCATGACGCCGGGATTCAGGTGCGGAAGCAGCCCGGTCTCCTCCAGGACGAGCCTGGCCATGCGCTCGAGGTACTCGAGCGTGCTGGCGGCGCCCGCAGCCTGCAGTGCCGCGCGAGCCACTGAATAGCGCGCTTCAGGTTGGTCGCCCAGCGTAAACAGGGCTTCTTTGCAGTCGACCGCTTGGCCCGCACGAGCGATTGCGAGTACTTCCTCCGACGTGAGGTACGGGCGCGCCAGGCGGCGCGGCGCTTTGGCGAAGGTGCAGTAGTGGCAAACATCCCGGCACAGTTGGGTAAGCGGGATGAACACCTTGCGCGAGTACGTGACGGTCGTGCCGAATCCGGACAGAGTCAGTGACTCGGCGACCGGCAGCAGCTTCTCCACCGGTGCCTGCGGCAACCAGGCCAACGCCGCAGCCGCATCGGGCCGGTGGCCGGCGGCGGCAGCGTCCAGCAGGTCGTTCAGGCCCGAAGGCGTGTTAGCCATGATTCTGCGTCGATCAGGTTGAGGTCGGCCGGCGAATCGACATCGAACGCGAGGCCCGGAAGGTGGAGGACCTGTGAGCTCAAGCCCAGGCGCTGCGCCTCCTGCAGGTGAAGACGCTGGCTGTCGGGCCCGAACTGAAAATGAAACGCAGCAGGGGAGATCAGGCACAGCGCGTTCGTGCCCACTCCCGCGGTATCGGGGGCAATGGCGAAACCGCCCGCGCGACCCGCTTTCACCAGGGCATCGATCTCGGCGCCTGAGATCTTCGGCAGATCCGCAGGCAGTACCACGACTTCCCCGCACCCGAATTCACGCAACATCGCGTGAGCCTGCATCAGCGCACCATTTAGGGACTCACCTGTATCGGCGAGCACCGGGATCTCAGGGGGAACGTCATCCCGCTCAGGGCTGATGACAATGACCTGATGCACGGTCTGCGCACTTGCGGCCGCCGACAGCACCGAAGCAAGCATGGATCGGACCAGTTCGACACGTGCAGGCGGTGAGAGGGCTTGCGCGAGCCGCGTCTTGCTGCGCGCACGTTCCTTGACTGCGATCAGCACACAGGCGCCGCGCCGACGATCCAGACGTTGCGCAAGGTTGCCAGATACGCTCAAGCCCAACACCGATGCCTCCCAGGGAGATTGCCCCGGAACTCGCTGGTCAGAATACTCACACCGGATCGCTTCGGCCAGTCGCGCGACGCCGGTTACGAACGGGGAGCCAGCAGCTCGAGCAGACGCTCATCGGGCGATCCGTCCGCGCCGATTGCCTGGACACAGACGTGATCCGCACCGGCTTGCCAATGCTCCTCGAGGCGCGCGCGGATCGCGCCTTCGTCGCCCCAGGCGATGATCGCATCGACCAGGCGATCCGATCCCCCACCGGCGCAGTCCGCATCTGCGAAGCCCAGACGCTTCCAGTTGTTCACGTAGTTGGGCAGGCCCATGTACAACGTCAGGAACTGGCGAGCAATGGCCCGCGCCCGGGCAGGGTTGGTCTCGAGGATAACTCCTTGTTCGACACACAGCAGCTTGCCCGCCCCCATGATCTCCCGTGCCTGACGGGTATGTTCGGGCGTGACGTTATACGGGTGAGCGCCATCTGCGAGCTCGGCAGAAAGCTCGAGCATTTTCGGCCCGAGCGCGGCGAGGACAGTCTTCGGTGCGGCTGCCGGTGGCACTGATTTGTACGGCGCGTTGCCCATGCCTTGCAGGTACGCGCGCATGGTCGCTACGGGCTTGCCGTACTCGTGCTGCCGCAGATCCTGCACGAAGGGAATGTGCGAAACCCCCAATCCGAGCAGAAATCGTCCGCCGGACTGCTCGTTGAGTCCTTTCTGCGCCGCCGCGGACGACAGCGGATCGCGCGCATAGATGTTGGCGATGCCGCTGGCGACGACCAGGCTGTCCGTATTGGCGAGCAGCCAGGCACAAGCGGAAAAAGTTTCGCGGCCGATGGCCTCCGGAATCCAGAGGGCGCCATAGCCCCAGGCCTCGACGCGTTTCGCGAAGGACGCCGCCTTCGCCGCGGTGAGGCTGTCGGTTCCGCTCCACACACCCAGCTTCTTCAGTTCCATCGCCTGCTCCCCGCCCGTGCATATCACGGCAATCCTAAACCGACGGAGCCCGATCTGCCCAAACTACCGGTTATCAGCTGCAGACCAAACGAACGTTCTCAGGGACTGGTGCGTTGGCTAGATTGCAAGGGGTGAATACAAACCCCCTGCGCGCTTCGCGCGTTGTTGCTGTCGTTCGTACTGCGCTCCTGCTCGCACTGAGTCTCTTCGCAGCGGGTCGTGCGACAGCGGCGGACAGTATGCAACTGCTGAATGCGTCCTACGACGTGTCGCGCGAGTTGTTCGCCCAGATCAATCCTGCGTTTCAGGCTTCATGGCGTGCTCGGACGGGCCAGGATGTCCAGATCAAACAGTCTCATGGAGGCTCCTCCGCGCAGGCGCGCGCGGTAGCGGAGGGGCTGCAGGCCGATGTGGTGACGTTCAATCAGACGACGGACCTGGCCTTTCTGGTCAAGTCAGGGCTCGTGGCGGCCGCTTGGGCGAGCCGGCTGCCGGACGGCGCTTCGCCGTACTACTCCTTTCCAGTGCTGATCGTGCGGGCGGGAAACCCGAAGGGGATACGGGATTGGCAGGACCTGGCGAAGCCCGGGGTGCAACCCGTTTTTCCGAATCCCAAGACTTCGGGAAACGGTCGCTATACGTACCTTGCTGCATATGCGTATGCGCGTTCCCGCAACGGCTCCGACGAGGCGAAGTCGCGCGCGTTTCTGGGCGCGCTGTTGCAGAACGTACTCATCTTCGATACGGGCGGACGAGGCGCGACGACCAGTTTCGTGGAGCGCAAGATCGGTGACGTGCTGATTACCTTCGAGTCCGAGGTCAGCACGCTGCGGCAGGAATATGCGAGCGCGCACCTGGAGGTGATCTATCCGTCGCTGAGCCTGCGGGCCGACTTCCCGGTCGCGGTGGTGGATCGGGTGGTCGATCGGCGGGGCACTCGTGAAGTGGCGACGGCCTATCTCAATTTTCTCTATAGCGAGACCGGTCAGGACATCCTGGCCAGGAACCTCAACCGGGTACGCAACCCTGCCGTGGTGGCTCGCTACCGGCAGCAGTTCCCGGATATCCGGCTGGCCTCGATAGAGGACCTGGGCGGTTGGGATGCCGTGACCAAGACCCACTTTGCCGAAGGCGCTGTATTGGACCAGTTGCTCGCCGCGAAGCGCTGAAGAACCCGCTCCGGGTGGGTCCGGAGGGTCGGCGCGCCCCCGAGGTTGCTAAAAGACATCACTTCGGGCGACGATATATACAATTGGATACAGCGAGATGACTCCTATGCGCCCCGTCCTGCGATTTTTCGGTCTATTGGTCGCCCTGTCTGCCATCACGGCGCCGATTGCGGTCGCAGCGGACGAACCGCAGGGCCTGGTGGTGTTTGGCGCGGCGTCGCTCACCAACGTGCTCGATGAGCTCGACCAGGCATATACGGCGAAAACCAAGGTGCCGGTGAAGGGCTCATATGCCGCCAGTTCCGCTCTCGCCAAGCAGATCGAGCAGGGGGCACCCGCCGACCTGTTCTTCTCCGCCGATACCGACTGGGTGGACTACCTCGACAAGCGGATGCTGCTCAAGGCC
>FTEY01000517.1_pt1 | contig 10723 bp, 8 predicted proteins | sample 1640321 | NCBI WGS metagenome assembly FTEY01 (sample SAMEA3914816, study PRJEB12502) | metagenome | biome: forest; material: soil | place: USA | collected 2011-09-16 | depth 0.3 m
CCCCGAACAGCAGCAGGAAGATGATGCCGATGGAGATCGGCACGACCAGCGACAGGCGCCGCATGGCCCGCTCCTGGTTCTCGAACTCGCCGGACCACTTGACTCGATAGCCCTCGGGCAACGTTATGTCCCGTGCGACCGCCCGTTGCATGTCCTTGACGACGCTTCCCATGTCACGGTCCCTTATGAACACGCCAACCGAGAGCATCCGGCTGCCGTTCTCACGGGAGATGTCCATGGCGCCGCTGGTTTCGTTGAAATGCACGACTTCGGACAACGGAATGTGCGCCCCGTCCGGCGTCGCGATGAGCACGTTGCGGAGGTTGCCCAGGGCGCGATCCGCCTCCTTCAACCGCACCAGTACGTCATAGTGCTCCTCGCCCTCGTAGAGCTGCGTAGCAGGCTTGCCGCCGAGAGCGGTTTCCACCAGATCCTGTACGTCCGCGACATTCAGGCCATAACGCGCCGCCGCGTGCCGGTCGACCTCGAGCAGGTACTGCGGCAGTGTCCCTTCGCGATCGATCTCAGCCTGTACGACCCCGGGAACAGCCCGGACCAGCGTGAGCATGTGCCGGCCGAGCTCATTGAGTCGTTTCAGGTCATTGCCGAACACCTTGATGACGATCTGGCCATCGACCTGGGAGATGCTCTCGAGCACGTTGTCGTAGATCGGCCCGTCGAAGCTCGGATCGAGCCCCGGCAGACGGGACACGGCGGCATCGAGCTCCTTCACCAACCGATCGCGCGTCAGTCCGGAGCGCCACCGGTCCTCCGGAATGAAGTCGATCATCGCCTCCACGCTGTTGATGAGCTTCGGGTCGGTGCCGTCTTCGGGGCGGCCCGCCTTCGAGATGACTGTTTTGACTTCCGGCACCGTATGCAACGCATGCCGCATGCGCCGCGTCTGGGTCACCGTCTCGCTGACGGAGATGCTGGCCGGCAGCGCCACGTTCATCCAGACGGCGCCCTCGTTCAGCACCGGCAGAAACTCACTGCCGAGGCTCGCACCGAGGGCCAGGCTCCCCAGCAGGGCCGCAACCGCGCCGCCTACGACCACCCGCTTGCGCGCCAGCGCCCAGCGCAGGACCGGCTCGTAGCGCGCCTTGCACCAGCCGACCAGACGGTTGTCCTCGTGGGAAATCTTTTTTCGCAGCACCAGGTAACACAGTGCCGGGACCAGCGTGAGCGAGAAGATCAGCGAGCCGGTCAGCGCCGAGGTCACCGAGTACGCCATGGGGGAAAAGATGCGGCCTTCCTGGCGCTGCAGGGTGAAGATCGGGATGTGCGCCGCGATGATGATGATCATCGAGAAGAGAGTCGGCCGGCCGACCTCGACCGCGGCACGCAGCACCGCTTCGCGACGGCTTTCTGCCGGTGCGCCGGGAGACAACTGCGCCAGGCGCCGGAAGATGTTCTCCACGACGATGACGGCGCCGTCGACCAGAATTCCGAAATCCATCGCGCCCAGAGACAGAAGATTGGCGGGCAGTCCGATGAAGTGCAGACCGAGGAAGGTGGACAGGAGCGCGAGCGGGATGACGCACGCCACGATCAGCGCTGCGCGCACGTTGCTCAGGAACAGATAAAGCACGGCGAGCACCAGCCCTGCCCCGGCGAGCAGGTTGCCGAACACCGTGTGCAGCGTGCGGCCGATCAGCCACGAGCGATCATAAAACGGGACCACGCGTACGCCCTTTGGCAGGACCGTCGCGTTCAGGTCGGCGATCTTTTCCTTCAGCGCCGCCAGGACCATCGAGGGGTTCTCGCCTTTGCGCATATCGACGATCCCGGAAATGATGTCGTCGTCATCGTCCTGCCCGACGACTCCCTGGCGCTGGGCCGAGCCGATTTCCACGCTGGCAACGTCGCGAATGCGCACAGGCACGCCGTGGTTCTCGGCGATCACGGTGTCCCCGATATCCGAGTCCGATCGCAGCAGGCCGATTCCCCTGAGCAGGAACTGCTGACTGCCCTGCTCCACGACGCCGCCGCCCGAGTTGGCGTTCGCCCGCTGCAAAGACGCGAACATCTGCGCGAGTGTCACGTTGGAATCCCGCATGCGGCCCAGATCGGGCGTCACGACGTACTGCTTGACCTGGCCTCCCATGGAGACGATGTCCGCGACACCGGGAACCTGCCGCAGGTATTTCTCGACGGTCCAGTTTTCGATCGAGCGCAGTTGCCGTGAGTCGTAGCCGTCGCCCTGCAGGCGGTAACGAAAGATCTCGCCAATCGCGGTCGTCAACGGACCGAGCACGGGCTGGACGCCAGGTGGCAGGTCTGCATCGCGCATCCGCTCGAATACCTGCTGCCGCACGAAGTAATCCGTGGGCACGTCGTCGAAGGTGATCATGATGAACGCGAGACCCTGCTGCGTGTGCGAGAACATCCGCACCGAATGCGGCAGACCCGCTAGCGCGATCTCCAAAGGCACGGTTACCTGTTGCTCGACTTCCTCCGCGGCGTGCCCTGGATACAGGGCGATCACATTGGCCTGGGTGTCGGTGACGTCGGGGAAGGCTTCTATAGGAAGAGAAGTGAATGCAAGCCAGCCACCCACCGCGAAGACCGCAGTCGCCAGCAGCACGCTGTAGGGTCTCGCAAGACAGAGGGAGATGAGACGGGAGATCAACTACTCCCCTGCTTTTGCAACATCTGCTGCAGAAAGAGCGCGCCCTGCGTGACGACTTTGTCGCCCGCCTTGACGCCGCTGACGATCGAAACGAATCCCCCGGCCTCCGCGCCGACTTCTACTTCGTGACGTACAAAGGAGTCGCCCTCGTGCACGAACGCATAGTGTTTGTCGCCATCGAGAAAGACCGCCATGGCCGGCGCCTGGGCGTGCGGCGCGGCATTGATCGGAACGGTGGCGGTCACGAACATCTCTCCCTTGAGCAGACGCTCCGGGTTGTCCACCTTGCCGAGTACCTTCATCGTGCGCGTCGTGGAATCGACGTAGTCGGAAACGCGAACCACCTCTCCCCGGAAAGGCCGCTCGCCATAGGGCCCGACCTTGAAGCTCAATTCGAGTCCCGGCCTGAGTACCGGCAGATCGCTTTCGCGCGCATCGAGTTGTACCCACAGTGATGTCGGGTCGGTCACCACGAACTGGGGTTGCGCCGAGGTATCCGGGCGAATTTCCTGTCCGGGGTTGATCGCCCGCTCGACCACCACGCCCGCAATCGGACTGCGCAGCACCAGATGCTCGTCGCCGCCGTCGCCCTTGTCGCTGAACAGGCGCAATACGTTCTGTGCCCGGAGCATCTCGGCTTGCGCGGCTTCCTGATCCGCTTCGGCCTGCTCGACTTCCTTCGCGGCTGCGACACCGTGCGCGTTCAGATCCCGCGTGCGCTCCAATGCGTGCTGCGTCAAAGTCAGCGTCGCACGAGCTTTGCGGAAATCAGCCTGCGCTGTCCCGTAGTCGGGCGAGCTCAGCACCGCCAGCGGCTGACCGGCTTTGACCGAATCCCCGAGCCGCACCAGGATTTGCACGACGTGTCCGGCGAACGGGCTGAACACACGAACGGTGCGATCCTCATTCCACACGAGGCGGCCAGGCACCGTGAGATCGGACCTGTCGGACACCGAGACGGGTTCCGTTGCGATGCCCGGTGGAGGTGCCGGCGAGAAGCTCAGTGCTTGCCCGGTCACATGAACGGCGGTTCCCTTGTCATCGCCATCGTGGTTGCCACAGGCGGCCAGGCACGCCAGGGCCAGCAGGCCCAGCGCCCTCACCAGGGCCGATCCGTTCGCAGTGAACGCAGCGATCATGTCAATTCGCCGGCGGGGCCGCCGGCAGCTCCGTTCCAGTGTTGGTCGCCGCGCGCCAGGCCTCGAGGGCCTTCGCATAGCCGGCGTGCGCCGCGACCGCATCCAGCAGCACTGCCTGCAACGCTCGCCGCGCATCCAGCAGATCGGTGAGACCCAGCGCCCCTCTCGAATACGCATACTCCTCGTCGTCCGAGGCTTTGCGCGCCTGAGTTACGACTTCGTCTTGAAACTTGCGCACGCGCTGCGCGGCGCCGTCGAGCTGAGCCACGGCCAGATCACGGTCGGCTTGCGCCACCTGCCGCGTCTGTTGCAGTTGTTGCTGGGCCGAGCGCCGATCCGCGGCAGCACGCGCCATCTCGCCCTCATAGTGATTGCGGAGAAAGAGCGGCACGCTAAATCCGATGCCCCAAGTGTTGGGCCCGATGTCCGGTTGCGGATGGCGTTCGTACTGAGCACCAATCGTGACGTCGTGCGTGAGCTGCGATTTGGCCAACGCGACGGCCGACTCCGCTTTCCCAACACGCTCCTGTGCCGCTCGCACGTCAGGTCGTTGATCGACGGTCGATTCGGCAGTGAACCGGACACTCACGGCCGGCCAGTCGTCGCTCGCTTCGAACTGGGCGGTATCGGTAGGCAACCCCAACAGCTGCGCCAGGGCGATTTGCGCAGCGCGGTGAGCCGTCTGTGCGTCGGCGAGATCCGCCTCCGCCCGCGCGACCTCGACTTGCAGTCTCGCGACGTCGACATCGGCGATCGAGCCGGCATGCAAGCGCAGGTTGGCTGCGTCGAGCGACTGCCGTTGCAACATGACCAGATCGTTGGCGATGGTCAGCGCCTCCTGTGCCGCCTTCAGATCGTAGTACTCGCCGGCGACGGACAGCCTGGAAGTACGTGAAGTGTCTTCGACGTCGGCGGCCACGGCATCGGCTTCCTTGGTTGCGACCTTGCCCCGCAGCTCGCGTTTGTTGCCGCGCTCGATCTGTTGGTCGATGCGAAAGATGGAATCCACGCGCTTGTCCCAAGGTGCGCCGCGTCCAAGGCCATCGTGGAAATTCATGCTCGTCGAGTTCCAACTGAACTGCGGATTGGGCGCCTCGAGAGCGGTCTTGACGTCCGCCCGGGCTGCCTCGAGCGCCAGCCTTGAAGCCTGTAGTTGGGGATTGCCCTCGATCAGCAGCCGCTGCGCCTGAACGAGCGACAGCGGACGACCCGGCCCACTCGAAGGCGCCGCCGCCGGGGACGTCGCTGCAACAGCAGCCACGACAGGTGCAGCGGCCCCGGCGGCGGCAGACCAGCCGAACACGGCAGCGGACAACATCGTGGCAGTCAGGGTCTTGGCTGACCACGGCGTGCGTCGCACCGCATTCGACATGAAAAGGAGTATAAGAAGGGGTGCTTTCAAGCGCCTTTCCCAGGTAAAGCCCGTATTGCCGTCTGCGCGAAATACAGGCCAAATGCGCGAACCGTAAGCTCACCGAGGGTTTCACCATGCGACTCCTGATTGTCGAAGACGACCAGCAACTGAGCGAGGCGCTGGGCGCCCTGCTGCGTCAATCCGGCTACGAGGTAGACGCGCACTCCGACGGGCGCACCGCGCTGAACGCGCTGTTGGCCAGCGACTACGATCTTGCAGTCATCGATCTGATGTTGCCGGGAATGAACGGTGTGGCCCTGGTGCGCAGTCTTCGCAAACAGAATCGCGGCCTGCCGATCCTGATCATCACTGCCCGTGACTCGATCGAGGACCGTGTTGGTGGACTCGATGCGGGCGCCGACGACTATCTCGTGAAGCCGTTCGAGATGCCCGAGCTCGAAGCGCGCATCCGCGCACTGCTGCGACGGCAAAGAGCCGATCGCGACTCCGAGATCCGGGTCGGCTCGCTCACCATGGTTCCCGGACAGCCGCGCGTGTCGCTCGGCGGCACGAACGTCGACCTGCCCGCGAGCGAGTTGGCGCTGTTGGAAACGCTGGCAACCCGACTCGGTCGCGTCGTGAGCAAACAAACGATTGCCGAACGCTTGAGCCGCGGTGGCAATCCGCCCTCGGATACGGCCATCGAAGTGTGCGTTCACCGGTTGCGGCGCCGCCTGGGCCCGTTCGGACTGAAGGTGCGCACGCTGCGCGGATTCGGCTACCTGTTGGAATCGGGAACGTATGCTGAATCGGGCGCGCATGCCTGATCGAAGCCTGCGCTTCGGGCTGCTGCTGAGGCTGGGCCCGATCCTCGCAGTGTTATTCGCCCTGGATGCGATTGCCTGCTACTTCACTTCGCTGTACTTCGCGAACGCCGTCTACGACCGCTGGATGATCGATGACACGCGTTCTCTGGCGCAGGCCGTGCGTACCGAGAACGGGCGAACCGTGTTCGATCTGCCGGCCGCGGGCCTGCAGGTCTTCCAGTTCGACTCCGTGGACAAGAACTACATCCGCGTCACCTCGGCCAGCCAGGGATTGCTCGCGGGCGAGCGCAACCTACCCAACGGTCCGCCGGTGGCCCTGGGCAAAGTCGGCATTGCCTATGCCACGGTCAACGGCGAGCGGGTCCGGATCGCCGGCACCCGCATCGCGCCCACCCCGAATGACACCGTCACCCTGGAAGTGGCCGAGACGCTCAAGAAGCGCTCGACGCTGGCGACCGAGATCCTGTTGGGAATGATCGCGCCCCAGATCACCTTGCTGGCCATAGCGATGCTCCTCACGTGGATCGGGGTCGCGCGCGGACTGAAGCCGCTGACCGACCTTGCGACTGAGATCGAGTCACGCGATCAGGACAACCTCGCGCCAGTGCTTCACAACGGCCTCTATCGAGAAACACGCGTGTTGGTTTCGCGGATCAACGAGTTGCTCGGACGGTTAGGGGAGGCGCTTCGCGCCCAGAAGAGGTTCGTTGCGGATGCTGCGCACCAGCTGCGCACGCCGCTGGCGGCGGTCATGTTGCACGCGGAGCGGGCCGAACGAGCGGCCGACAAGGCGACGGAACAGGACGCTCTGCGCGCACTCCATCGTTCCGTCGAGCGGGCTGCGCGTTTGAGTCAGCAGCTGTTGGCGCTCGCCCGCGCCGAACCCGGGGCCACCTCGACGGCGGAGCTGAAGCCCGTGGAACTGGGCGCGCTCGCACGACGCGTCGGCGAGGAGTGGATTCCGCGAGCCCTGCAGCTGGATGTGGATTTTGGCCTGGTGGTTCCCGACGAGCCCGTCCTGGCCACCGGCGACGAGCGGCTGCTGACCGAGCTGCTGTCGAACCTCATCGACAATGCGTTTCGTTATGGTGGCCCTTCGGGTCATGTCACGGTCACAGTCGAGGCCAGCCCGGTGCCGAGGATCTCCGTCCAGGACGATGGGCCCGGCATCCCGGCCGAGGAGCGGCAGCGGATCTTCGAGCGCTTTTACCGGATGCCCGGATCGGGCGGTGAAGGGTGCGGCCTGGGACTGGCGATCGTCCAGGAGATCGCCACCCTGCACCAATCGACGGTCGAAATCAGCTCCGGACCCGATGACCGCGGCAGCCGGTTTACGGTGTCGTTCCGCCGGCCGGCATAGCGCCCCGCACCCGCGCTCGACCGCTCCGCATCCGCCCCCGTCGGCCGCCCCACCGTGCCCTCGCGAGAACGGCCGGCTTTGCGCGCCGGCCGGCCCGTCACCCGCAGAGTGGTCCGCGAAGCATTACGCGCCGTGGGTGGCGTGAAACGCACTCAGCTTGTTGCCGTCCAGATCGCGAAAGTACGCCGCGTAGAACTGCGGGCTCCGCGCCCCAGGAGGACCTTCATCCGTGCCCCCCATCTCGATCGCCTTCTTGTAAAGGGCATCGACCTTTTCCTTGCTGCCCGCGGCTAACGCCACCATCACCCCGTTGCCGACGGTCGCCGGCTTGCCGTCGAACGGCATGCCAACACCGATGCCGCCTCCGGAAGGTCCCGCCGACCAGGCGATCGAGCGCTCCATCTCCATGAACCGCTTGCCACCGAGCTCGGCGAGCACGGCGTCGTAGAATTTTGCGGCGCGCTGCAAATCCTGGGTTCCGAGCGTGACATAACCAATCATTGTTGCCTCCTGTTTCGAAGTGTGGCCCCGGCGCGGGGCCGAAGTTTCTCGAGGCCCCGGTCAGGGCCCCAAGTGATCCCGCTGGCCCCGTCGGGCCGCGGACCCCCATCCACGGCCCGGATGCTACCCCAGCCGCCGGGACAGGCGCATTACTTGCTAAGCCTTTGCCGACGTTCCCGCCGCCCTTCCTCAGGAAGAGAATGAAAATGAAGCGCAAGACTCCGTCGAGCCCACCGGGGACTGGACTGACGCCATCCAACACTGCGCCATCCCCAGCCGGCAAGGCACCACCGCCAGCTGTCACTGTACCGACCCCATCGGGGACTACGTTGCGACCCTCAGCCGCGATCCTTTCCGCATCCGCGCCATCGGTGACGGTGCTGGCGCCACAGGCCCCCACGCCGCAAACGGTTCCCGGCACCTGGGTCAAGAGACTGTTCGCCGCGTATTCGCACCGCGCCCGCGCACGCAGAGCGCGTCTCTTCCGGGAAAGATTTACGCTGACTGAGACGACCCGCATCCTCGATCTCGGGTCCGAAACCGGCGCGGCGATTCGAGCGGTGCTCGAGGGCACCGCGGTGCGGCCGGAACATGTCTACATCGCGGACATCAGACCGGATGTGGTTCTCAGCGGTGCGCGGCAGTATGGATTCATGCCGGTCGTCGTACCCGAATCAGGCTCGCTACCCTTTCCCGACGGCTTCTTCGACATCGTGCACTGCTCCTCGGTCATCGAGCACGTCACGCTGCCGAAGGAAGAGGTCTGGCGCGTGACTTCCGGGAAGCAATTCCGGCGGGACGCCTGGGCCAGACAGCAACAGTTCGCCGCCGAGATTCGGCGTCTCGGGAGACAGTACTTCGTCCAGACTCCCTACAAGCACTTCCCGCTGGAGAGCCACAGCTGGCTGCCGTTCGTCGCCTGGTTGCCCCGCGGGATGCTGCTGCGCCTGTTCAGACTCACCAATCGGTTCTGGGTCAAGAAGACGGCGCCCGACTGGAATCTGCTCGTGCGGGCGCAGCTGGCGCAGTTGTTTCCGGACGCGCGGATCGTGGCCGAGAAATCTTTCGGACTGACCAAATCGCTCATGGCCGCGAAAACGGATCAGACCTAGCCGGCAAAAACCACGTTTTTTGCCGGCGGCCTACGGAGTAATGTCCGCGCACAGCGCCGCAGGCGACTTGCGCCAATCGACTAAGGAACGAAGGCCAGGAATAGAAACGCCGCGAACAGCACCACGTGGACCGCGCCCTGCATGACGTGAGTCCGGCCGGACGCCAAGGTGATCGCTGAGACGAAGAAGGTCAGCAGGAGCATCACCAGTTCCTTGCTATCCAGGCCGAGCACCAGCGGCATGCCGATGATCATCGAGGTCAGAGCGACTGCCGGGATCGTGAGGCCGATGCTGGCCAGGGCCGAACCGAGTGCCAGATTCAGGCTGGTCTGCAGTCGGTTGGCGACGGCGGCACGCACCGCGGCCCAGGTCTCGGGCAGCAGCACGAGGATCGCGATCGCGATACTGATGACTTCCTTCGGCGCGCCGGCCGTGAGCACCGCGCTCTCGATACTGGGCGACATCACCTTGGCCAGGCCTACGACCGCGACCAACGAGACGAACAACAGTCCAAAGCTCGTCCACGCCTTCCTGTTCGATGGCGGAGGCGCGTGGGCGTCCTCATCCGCGGCGTTCTCGACCGGCAGGAAGTAGTCGCGGTGCCGGACAGTCTGGACGAAAACGAACGCTCCCCAGAGAACCAGTGAGGCCAGGGCCGCGAAAACCAGTTGCGCCGTGTTGTAAGTAGGTCCGGCAGAGCTGGTGGTGAACCCCGGGAGCACCAGCGACAGAGTGGTAAGAGCCACGAGCGTGGCCAACGCGGCGTTCGCGCCCACGACGTGGAAAGTCTGCTCGTGATGTCTCAGTCCTCCGATCAGGAGGCACAGGCCGATGAGCCCGTTACAGATGATCATGATCGCCGAGAAGATCGTGTCACGCGGCAGGGTCGCCTTCTCCGGCCCGCCCGTCAGAGTCAGCGTGACGATCAGCGCCACCTCGATGATCGTGATCGAAATCGCCAACACCAGCGTGCCGAAGGGCTCACCGACACGATGTGCGACCACCTCCGCGTGATGAACGGCGGCGATGACGGCACCGACGAGTGCAACGGCACATAGAATGCCGAGCGGCAAGCCCATCGGGACGAATAAAGCGGTGACCAGCAGTACCACTGCCGCCCACGGTATCCAGCTCGCCCATTTCGACACCGGCGTGTCCTTTCAAAGACTTCGGTCGTTGGATTGTGCCATCCAGTATCGCCTGCCGCCCGGTCCTGCATGGACGCCGGGGCGACGCATTGCGGAAACTGCCCGCATGCCGATCCCCCTCACGAGCAATGCGAACCTGTCCCACCACCGCGATGGCTACGTCATCGTACATTGCACCGGTTGCGCTCACCGCCGCGACATCCGCACGGAAGCGCTGGCCCGCATTTTCGGCTGGGACACGAAAGTCAGGCTGCTCGCTCCCCGCTTTCGCTGCTCGCGCTGTGGACGCAAGAATGTCGAGATCAGCTTCGGCTACGACCAGAAGCCGCGCGGCTGGGCGAAGAATCCATCCTGAACGGCGTAGCGGCGGGCGGACCTACCGGGGGGGCGCAGCGAACCGCGCAGCGCCGGACGCCCCCGGCCGGGCGATTGCCGCACACGAGTGCCGCCACGGGTCGCGACAATCCAACCTCCGGCACCTCCATTCTGACATAACATCAAACATGACCGACATGACAGCCGCCCATTCAGCGCAAAAACGCTCGATATTGCCTCTCGTTTTCCGAGTTGGCTGCAGGCATTCTTGCCACCAATAATGAGACCAAAGGCCCATCCCACTTGCCGTCACCCGCCGCGCGGACGTCCGCGCG
>FTEY01000521.1_pt1 | contig 10652 bp, 10 predicted proteins | sample 1640321 | NCBI WGS metagenome assembly FTEY01 (sample SAMEA3914816, study PRJEB12502) | metagenome | biome: forest; material: soil | place: USA | collected 2011-09-16 | depth 0.3 m
AATTCCCGGCCAATGGTAGGCAGCGCGACGTTGGCGATCGTGCTGTCGATCACCGTCATGGCCAGGGCGAGGATGATGGCCGCAACCGACCAGTAGCGTCGCGGGGTCGGTAAGCCGTCGGGCTGAGCCAGCGTGCTGGCCTGGGCGACGGCTGGTGTGGACATCATGTACCTCGCGACCGCGCCGGGGGTGGCGCGACCGGTAGGGTACATCAGGCAGCAAACTGTGCGCCGGCGCGCGGCGGCCGCCAGCCGCGCAGGGGCTCGGCTACACCAGACACCCGACCGCGCGGGCCGCGGCGGCGGCCCGATTCTCCACCCCGAGCTTCACGAACACCTGCTCGAGGTGCTTGTTGACGGTGCGGGGACTGATGACGAGGATTTCCCCGATCTCGCGGTTGGACTTGCCACGACTGATCCACAACAAGACCTGCGCTTCACGGCTGGTCAGCGCCAAGCTGCGTTGCAGGACCTCTTCCTCCGCTCCCGAATTGATCTCCGTGAGCCGGAACAGCAGCTCGTCGGGCCCGAGTGAGCTCAGAAACGACAGCTCGAGACGGCGGGTGCCCACTTCGATGAAAGACCTGGCCGCCGGCCGGGCGCGTGACAGGCGCAGCAGGCGGAGCCTTTCGCTGACTGCGGGCGGCAGGCCGGATGGGGCGGCAGGACCGAGCTGCGCCAGCAGCTCCTTCGCCTTGGGTGTGCTCCACAGCAGCCGCTCCGCATTGTCGGTGGCCAGCAGGAATCGTCCCGTTGCATCCAGTGCGGCGCGCGAGCCCTGCGCAATACGCGCGTTGACCAGATGAACCCGGATGCGCGCGAGCAGCTCGTCGATCACGATCGGCTTGGTGACGTAGTCGACGCCGCCCGCGGCAAGCCCCTGCACGACGTGTTCGGTTTCGCTCAGACCGGTCATGAAGATGACCGGCAGATGCGAGAGCAACTTGTCGTGCTTCAGCCGGCGGCAGGTCTCGAAGCCGTCGATGCCAGGCATGACCGCATCCATCAGAACCAGGTCGGGAGTGATCTGGTCGACCAGGTCCAGCGCGCTGGCCCCATCGGTGGCAATCAGAACCGTGAACCCGGCGCCGTCGAGCGTGTCGGTCAGAAACCCGAGCGTTTCGGGAGTGTCGTCGACCACCAGTAGCGTGTCACGGCGCATTCTCGGTCACCCCCTTCTCGCGCATCGCCCCTAGCACGCTCATGTATCGCTTCAGATCGAAGTTGGAAACGAGTGTGCGCAGGTGGGCTGCGAACGGTGCCGTCGCAGGGTCTTCAGTTTCGATTTCCTTCAGCTTCGCCTCGATCCCGCGCACATGGCCGATGCTGCCGAGCCGGAAGAGGTCCTCGACGTGATGATGCGAGCCGTCCGGCAGCGCGGTGCCCGGTAGTTCGTCAGCCGGCGCAGGCAGCTGGGGGGGCGACTCGTAGAGCCATTCGAGGCCGAGGATCTCGCCAATGCGCTCGAGGACAAGTTGGATATCGATGGGCTTGATGACGAAGGCATCGTGCGGCGAGTTGCCGTCGGCGCCGGGGCTGTATTCATGGGCGTTGGCCGAGACCATGACGATTCGGGGGCGGCGTGCCTCGGGCCGTGCGCGCAGGCTCGCCGCGACATCCCAGCCAGTCATGTCGGGCATCGAGATATCCAACATGATCAGGTGGGGCTGGTGAGTGCGCGCCAGCTCCAGGCAGGTCCGGCCGTCTGCCGCGAAGAGCATCCTGAAGCCCACCGGCTCGAGCAGGCTGCGCAGCAGCTCGAGGTGGGCTGCGTCATCGTCCGCCACCAGGATCGTGAGCTGTGGCCCGGTGTGTCCGATGATGCGTCGCGGACTGACGGCCGCGGAAATGGGCGCCGCCTCGGACAGCATCAGGCGTACCGTGAATGTCGTGCCTTTCCCGACTTCGCTGCGCACCAACAGCTCACCGCCCATGATCTGAGTGAGCAGCTTGGTAATCGTCAGCCCCAATCCCGTGCCGGGAATCGACCGGACCGAGGGCTGCCGGCCGCGCTCGAATGGCTCGAAGATTCGCTCGAGGTCATCCGGTTGAATGCCCATCCCGGTGTCTGCGACTTCGAACTCTACCACCTGACTACGATAGCGTACGGTGAGACTCGCATGTCCGGCTTCCGTGTACTTGATCGCGTTGGACATCAGGTTGATGAGGATTTGCCGGAGACGCTTGCGGTCCGTATGGACGTGAGCCGGCAGGTGTCCGGGACGGTGGTGTTGGAAGGAGATCCCTTTGGCGGCCGCCTGGAGGCGGAACATGTCGACGATCTGGTCGAGGAACTCCGGCAGGTGCACCGTGTCGCGGTTGAGCCGCAATAGTCCGTTCTCGATGCGCGATATGTCCAGGAGCCCGTCGACCAGGTCCGACAGATGTTCCGCGCTACGGCGGATGACGCGCACGGCACCTTCCATCGGGGTCGGGAAGTTGCGCTCCAGGAGTTGCGCATAGCCGAAGATCGAGTTCAGCGGCGAGCGGATCTCGTGGCTGATGCCGACGATGTAGCGTGTCTTGGCGACGTTGGCCGCTTCGGCGACTTCTTTCGCCTTCTGTAGCGCGGCATCGGTGCGCTGGTGTGCCTCGATCTCATCCATGAGCATCGTGGTCTGTCGTTGTGACTCCTGCTCCGCTGCGCGTCGGCTCTCATGCGTGAGTACGATCAGCCAGGCGGTGACTCCCGACAGGATGCCCAGCGTCAGAAATACCAGCCACAGCGTCGTGCTGATCACTTCGCGCTGGCCGGGAGCCACCCCACTGTACTGGTGATAGATGAACGCCAGCAGTAAGCCGATGACGAGGTTGAAAGCGATCAACAGGCCGACGAACTGTCCGGCGCGTGTGTTCAACGAAGTCGCGAATCGCGCCGGCAGCACCTTGGCGAGAAACCCCGTCAGCTGCTCGGTGAAGCGGCTGTTCGTCTTGCACAGGTCGCGGCAACGAGCTTCCAGTGTGCAGCACAGGGAGCAGATCGGGCCGGAGTAGGCGGGGCACATGGCGATGTCGTTGCGATCGAAGACGTTTTCGCAGATCGAGCAGCGAATTTCCGGATCCTCGGGAAGCCCTTCGGGTCGGCGCGCGAGATAGTAGCGCCCATCGGTGGCCCACGCGATGAGCGGCGCCGTGACGAAGGCTACGAGCAGCCCGACCAAAGGCGACAGGATCTGGGCCATCGAGCCGAAGCTGCCGAGGAACGCGAGGCTGGAAGCCAACACTGACGCGAGCAAGGCGCCGACGCCCACGGGATTGATGTCGTAGAGATGCGCGCGTTTGAACTCGATGTACGGGGGACTGAACCCCAACGGCTTGTTGATGACCAGGTCGGCGGCGAGCGCGCCCAGCCAGCCGGCGGCGAAGTTGGCGTAGATCCTGAGGATTCCGTCGAGGACGCGGAGGATTCCCATTTCCATGAGCAACAACGCCAGCACGACATTGAACACCAGCCAGACGACCCTCCCGGGGTGGCTGTGCGTGAGCCGGGAGAAGAAATTCGACCACGCGATCGAGCCGGCGTAGGCGTTGGTGACGTTGATCTTGAGCTGGCAGACGATGACGAACACGCCAACCAGAATCAGTGCGAGGGTCGGCGAGTGCACGGTCTCACGGAAAGCCACGAGGTACATGTCCATCGGCTGCTGTGCGCGCTCCACGGAGACGCCGTGGCGCAGGGCCAGCACGACCAGGAAGGAGCCTGCCAGCAGCTTGAAGCCTCCCATGAGGACCCAACCCGGGCCCGTCAGCAGCAGCGCCGTCCACCAGCTCTTACGGTTGGCGCGTGTGCGCTTGGGGAGAAATCGCAGGTAGTCGACCTGCTCGCCGATCTGGGGCAGGAGGGACAGCAGGATGGATACCGCCATGCCGAAGGGGACGAAGCTCAGCCCGCCACCGCCGCTGTAGCCGGGGCTGTGGTCGAAGTTCTGGCCTGCGTTCTGAGCCGGACTCTGGCCCGGATAGGCGATCCAGGCCGCGACGTCGTCGTGGCCGCGGGTTGCGATGTAGACCAATGGCAGGAACTGCAGACCCAGCCAGATGAGCTGGGTGGCCATCTGCATGCGGCTGATGGCGCTGATGCCGTAGATCGCGATCGGAATGACCACCAGGGAGCTGATGACATAGGCGAAGGCGATGGGGATGCCGAGCAGCGAGTGCAGCGCCACTGACATGATGCTGGCCTCGAACGAGAACAGCAGGAAGGTGAACGATGCGTAGATCAGCGAGGTCAGCGTCGAGCCCATGTAGCCGAATCCCGCGCCGCGGGTCAGCAGATCGATGTCGACGCCGTAGCGGCCCGCGTAGTACGCGATCGGCAGGCCGATGAGAAACATGATGAGCGAGAACGCGGCGATGGCCCAGACGGCATTCTGGAATCCGTAGGAGACGGTGATGCCGGCGCCGATGGCCTCGCATGCGAGGAAGGCGATGGGACCGAGTGCTGTGTTACCTACGCGAAACGATGACTTGCGCGCACGCCCCGCAGTGAATCGCAGGGCGAAATCCTCGAGCGTCTGGCTGGCAACCCATTGGTTGTACTGTCGACGCTCGCGGACGATTCGTTGCCGTGGATTCATTTTCCCCGCGGCCGGTCAGCCCGCCCGCGCGCCTGCGGGAGCTGAGGCTTACGCACCCGTGCCAGTTGGGGCGCGCGGACCCGCGTGAGCTGGCGGGAGTTGGCATTTCGCACGCGCATCCAGCCGAGGCCGGCGAGGATACCGATCCCGTGGAGCGCGGCGGTAGATGCGGCGAAGCCCGCTACGTACAACGCGAAGGACGTGTTGTGTTCGGCCTCCAGGCCGTGCGCTGCGCCATGGAATACCGCGAACAAGCCGACTAGAGGCAGTGCCGCAGCCAGCGGCAGGCGCGGTGCGAAGGCAACCAGCAAGCCAAGTCCTGCGAGGGAAGCGATGATTCCGGCTTCCACGAAGGGCGGCGAGTAGCCGAACATCGCCGCCGCAGCGCCCGCGCACAGCAACAGGATGAAGCACGCCGGCAAGGCCCACAGCGCCCGTCTTCCGAGGCGTGCCGCCGAGACCCCGACGAGGGTCATGGCAAGAAGATGGTCGAGGCCGGACCACGGATGCGCGAGGCCTGCGACGAAGCCGTCGCCCAGGGAGGGGTGGCCGGGGTGCGCCAGAGCCGGGGCGGCACAGACGAGGGCGGCGAGGGTGGCCAGGAAGTTACCCAGGATGCGAGCGGGCCGGGCTGTGGGCGCTGGACGCTTCGAGGTGTTCGTGTGCATGTCAGAAAGTCTCCGGGAGGGCGCGCGACGGGAGTCCGCCGTGATCGATGATGAACTGTGCGATCTTCCACAGGCCGTGGTTCTGCTTCATGTTGGTGAAGACGAACGGACGCGTGCCCCGCATCTTGCGTGCATCCCGGTCCATCACCTCCAGCGAGGCTTCGACCAGCGGTGCCAGATCGATCTTGTTGATGACGAGGAGATCCGAACGGGTGATGCCCGGACCGCCCTTGCGAGGAATCTTGTCGCCCGCCGCTACGTCGATGACGTAGATCGTAATATCCGCGAGCTCGGGGCTGAAGGTGGCGGCGAGGTTGTCGCCGCCGCTCTCGACGAATACGAGCTCCAATGAAGGGAAACGCTTCACCATTTCAGCGACGGCGGCCAGATTGATGCTCGCGTCTTCGCGAATGGCCGTGTGCGGGCAGCCGCCGGTCTCGACTCCAATGATCCGCTCCGGCACCAGCGCTCCCGCGCGAGTCAGGAACTCAGCGTCCTCTTTCGTGTAGATGTCGTTCGTGATGGCGGCGACGTCATAACAGCGCGACATAAGCTTGCAGAGGCGCTCGGTGAGAGCGGTCTTCCCGGATCCAACCGGACCGCCGATGCCGACCCGGAGCGGGCCGGTTTGAGTATCGGGACCGAAGCGGCTGTCAGAGCCGCTCTGGCGCACGCCAAAATCAGCAGCGGGTACGCTCATGAGCGAAATAACCTCGTATATTGTGTTTCGTGCAGCATGGAGCACAGCTCGAGCCCGGGCGTTGCCGATCCCAGGTCCTCGAGCGGGGTTCGCAAGGCTTTCTCCGTGATGTGGCGGATGGGCCCGGAGAGGCGGGCAATCGCGACCTGTGCGTCTGTCTGGCCGAGCGGAATCAGTCGGGCGCCCGCGGAAACGAGGTTGGCCGCGAAGGCATGCAGATACGCATGCAACGAGGGCTCGAGCGCGATGTCGTGTGCGGCGCAAGCCAATGCGACGACAGTGCAATGCGCGATCGACTGGCTGGCGCATCGTTCAGCAAACGCATCCAACAGGGGATGCGGCCATGCCCGTCGAGTGATCTGCAGGAAGGCGGTGCCCTGTTGGTGGCTCTCCAACGCCGTCTCGGCGCTGCTGCGGAAGGCTGCGGCGAGCTGACTCAGCTCGTGGAGGTCGGCCAAGGCAACCGGGTCGATGGTGGCGCCAGCGGGGGCCGCCTGGACCGCCCCCTCGGGCCACACACCTGCGGCCGCGCGCCACACGTGAGCGAACAGGACGGCGTCAATCCAGCCGCCGCCGCTGGTCAGCGCGGCGTCAACGAATTCGAGTAAGCCGGCAAGGTCGTGAACCTGGCGTGTCTCGACCGCCCACTCGAGGCCGTGGCTGTAGCTGAAGGCTCCGGTGGGATAGCTCGGAGACGTCCATGAGAGGAGCTGATACAAGGCGGCGTCAGTGGTCATGTTGATGACCCATGAGCACGTGAGGGTGGTGCGCGTGACTGTCGCTCTGGGCGTTATGCGCCCCGCCGCCGTTGGAATCGTCGTAGGCGCCCGGCTCGGGCGTGAACGCGCCATTGAAGCTACGCACCGCGGCGCCCAAGCCCACCACCATGCTGACGATGACCGAGTCGTACCGAATGACCAGGCGATCGGCCGCGAGTTGTGCCGGTATGTGGCGATTCCCGACGTGCCACGCGAGTCTCACGAGCGTGTGCACGTCAGGAGCGGTGATTTCGACCAGAGCTTCGGGCGAGGCATCGACTCGAACGATACGGCCATCGTCGAGCTTCAAGCCGTCTCCCGCGTGCAGCACGGTCGCGCGCCGCAGATCGAGCAGAAAAACTGTGCCCTGACTGCCGATGTAGCGCAGGCGCCGGCGGTGACGCTCATCGTACGTGAGGCTAACGGAGTCTGCGGCGGCCTCGACCGGCCACCGTCCGTTACGCAGGATTTCCGCGACTCGAGCCAGGGGCGTGAAGGTGGGAGTCGACATAGGTACCTTCCTGCAACTTCAGAAGAGGAAGTAGCGCTGCGCCATCGGCAGCACCGTGGCGGGGGCGCACGTCAGGAGAGTCCCGTCAGCCCGAACCTCATAAGTCTCCGGATCGACATCGATGTGCGGAGTGGCGTCGTTGTGCACCATGTCGCGTTTGCCGATCCCGCCGCGCGTGTTCCTGACCGCCACGGCCTTCCTGTTGAGGCCCAGGCGAGCCGGCCCACCGTCATCGATGAAAGCGGCACTGACGAACAGCAGCGAGGAATGAGTCCCGGCCGACCCGAGTGAGCCAAACATCGGCTGATAGTGAACGGGCTGAGGAGTAGGGATGCTCGCGTTGGGATCGCCCATCGGAGCGGCAGCAATCGAGCCGCTCTTGAGGACCAGATCCGGTTTGACGGCGAAGAAGGCTGGCGACCAGAGCACCAGATCCGCGAGCTTGCCCGCCTCGACTGACCCGACGTGAGCCGCGATGCCATGAGCGATCGCGGGATTGATCGTGTACTTGGCGATGTAGCGGCGCACGCGAAAGTTGTCTGCGCCCTCGGAGTCGGGTGAGAGCGGCCCCCGTTGGGTCTTCATCTTGTGAGCGGTCTGCCAGCAACGGATGACCGTCTCGCCGATGCGGCCCATGGCCTGGCTGTCGGAGCTCATCATCGAGAACGCGCCCAGGTCGTGGAGGATGTCTTCCGCTGCGATCGTTTCCTTGCGAATGCGGCTCTCGGCGAAGGCCACGTCCTCAGCGATCTTCGGGTCGAGGTGATGGCACACCATGAGCATGTCCAGGTGCTCATCAAGTGTGTTGGCCGTGTACGGTCGGGTGGGGTTGGTGCTCGACGGCAGCACGTTAGGCAGCCCGCAAACACGAATGATGTCGGGGGCGTGGCCGCCGCCGGCACCTTCCGTGTGAAACGCGTGAATCGTACGGCCCTTGAAGGCCGCGATCGTGCTCTCGACGAATCCGGATTCGTTCAGCGTGTCGGTGTGCAGTGTCACTTGGACATCCAGCGCATCTGCGACGGACATGCAGCAGTCGATGGCCGCGGGCGTGGTTCCCCAGTCCTCGTGGAGCTTCAGACCGCATGCGCCGGCCCTGACCATCTCTTCGAGCGCCGCGGGCTGGCTGGCGTTACCCTTCCCGAACAGGCCGATGTTCATCGGTAGCGACTCCACGGACTGCAGCATGCGAGCCAGATGCCAGGGGCCGGGAGTGCAGGTCGTCGCCAACGTTCCATGCGCGGGACCGGTGCCTCCACCTAACATCGAGGTGACACCGGCATTGAGCGCGTGTTCGACTTGTTGTGGACAGATGAAGTGGATGTGCGAGTCGATTGCGCCGGCAGTGACGATCTTGCCCTCGGCGGCGATGACTTCGGTCCCGGGGCCGATCACGATGTCCACGCCCGGCTGCACGTCGGGATTGCCGGCCTTGCCGATCCGCGCAATGCGCCCATCCAGAATACCGATGTCCGCCTTGATGATGCCCCAGTGGTCGACGATCACGGCATTGGTGATCACGGTATCGACGGCGCCCGCGGCGCGACTGCGCTGGCTCTGGCCCATGCCGTCACGGATGACTTTGCCGCCGCCGAACTTCACTTCCTCGCCATAGACTGTCCGATCCGCCTCGATCCGGATGAAGAGCTCGGTGTCGGCGAGCCGGATGCGGTCTCCGGTCGTCGGGCCATACATCGCCGCGTACGCGCGGCGGCTGATGGAGGTGGTCACGGCTGCCCCTGCACCGCCGTACCGGCGGGGTCGAGCGGCCCCATGACTTCACCACGGAAGCCGATCGCATTGCGGGCACCGCTGTAGGGAATCAGCCGGACGTCCCGCTTCTGGCCGGGCTCGAACCTCATCGCAGTCCCGGCGGCAATGTCGAGCCGCATCCCACGTGCTTTTGCCCGATCGAAATCCAGAGCCGGATTCACCTCGAAGAAATGATAGTGGCTGCCGACCTGCACGGGGCGATCGCCGGTGTTGGCGACGGTGAGCTGGATGGCAGGTCGATCGGCGTTCAACGTAATGTCGCCGTCGGCAGTGAGGATTTCACCTGGAATCATGTTGTTCGTCGCTTCAGCGGATGGGGCGGTGGACGGTGACGAGCTTCGTGCCATCCGGGAAAGTCGCTTCGACCTGGACGTCATCGATCATCTCGGCGACGCCTTCCATCACCTGGTCACGGCTCAGCACTGTCGCGCCGGTCTGCATGAGATGCGCGACCGTATGACCGTCCCGAGCTCCTTCGACGACCGTGTCGGTGATGAGCGCAATGGCCTCCGGATGATTGAGCTTCACGCCCCGTTCGAGCCGCCGCCGGGCAACCATCGCCGCGGTGGCGACGAGGAGCTTGTCTTTCTCACGAGGCGTGAGCCGCATTTGTCGATTCCCCCTAACAATGCCACACGCGCGGAACGCTGGCCGGCAGTCCGGCTGCCGAGCTGCGCAGGTGCGCGATCAAATTCATGACGACGGAGCGAGCCTTGACCGCGTCCTCACTCAGAACACGAACCAGCAGCAACCCGTCAAAGGAGGTTGCGGCTGCGGACAGATCGCTCTGGCGCAACTGGTCGCGGGTCGTCTCGAGCAGCCGCGCCGCATCGACTCCCACGTACACGAGTGTTGAGCAAGCAACGGCTGTGCCAAAACCGAATGGCCTGCCGCGGGCCATGGTTATGTCGTCTTCGAGCCGCTGCGCGTCCGCCCAGACGAGGCGCGTGCCGCGACGGACTCGCCAGCTGTCGTGCATGAACCCGGATGCAAAGGTCTCGCCCATGGCTGTGCGCCCAAAAACGGCCGTCTCGACGGCCAGGAGACGCCCTGAAGGATCCACATCAGCGTGGAAGCTGCGACGCATGCGTGCGCCGTCGAACAGGATGGTCTCTTGCGCTAGCCATTCGGCCCAGGCATTCGGGCCGACGCGCATGTCGACGTGGATACGGGTGTCCTCGTCCCCGAGCCGCGCTCGATAGAGTTTCTCCGCCGCCTGAGTGGTCAGCGTCGCCCGCGCTCCCTCGCGAACGCAAACCTCAACGTGTGTCCGGTCGCCCCCCGTCAATCCTCCGCTGGTCGTGAGCAGGACGGCCTGCGGCGGCTCGCCGACTTCGGTGTCGGGAAAGAGCACCCGGCAGGGAGCGCGCTGATATAGATCGGCGAGTGCGGTTCGTCCCTGTGGACCTAATCGAAAGTCGATTCGAGCTGCCCCGTCCGCACGCTCGTACTTAGGCGCCTGTCCGGCTGATGCTGCGCCCACTGCGGCCGCTGCGTTCACATCGGGATGGTGGCACGCGCTCATCGGGATTCCTCTACGTCAAACGACGCAGGTCGCTACGTCAAACGGCTCGTACCCACTGCACGGTCGCACACCTTACCGTGAATCCCCAGAAGCACACGAACCGACGATTGGGGAGTTTTCCAAATGACATCGAAGAACCGG
>FTEY01000661.1_pt1 | contig 10648 bp, 10 predicted proteins | sample 1640321 | NCBI WGS metagenome assembly FTEY01 (sample SAMEA3914816, study PRJEB12502) | metagenome | biome: forest; material: soil | place: USA | collected 2011-09-16 | depth 0.3 m
GTTTCTGGAGCCGTTTTTCGTCGCCGCCGGCTTCGGGCTGTATCTGAACCGTCGCGCCGAGCTCGAAGCGTGGGACATCGAACAGGAGTTTCGTCGTGCGTTCGCGGTCTGACATGCGCCGACGCGCCCGCCTCGCGGCGGCCCTGGCTCTGACCTTTGTTGGCAGTGTCTGGGCCGCAACGCCCTCCCCGGTCGTCCAGCCGGCGACGCCGACCGATGCCGAGATCGCCGCGGCGGTCAAAGCCCTCAACGCCGATCCCAACCTCGGGGCGGACCGCAAACTCAGCCAGCTTCACTGGGTCAAAAGCAACGACGCGCGCAAGCCAGCGAAAGACCCGTCCTGGGGGTGGCTGGAAGGCCTGCTTGCCTGGATCGCGCAGGCGGGTCGAGTCTTCGTCTGGGTCGTGTGCATCGTGATCGCCGGCGTGCTGGCGATCGTGATTCTTCGATTGATTCAGGCGCGGAACCCGCGGGACGTGAAAATCGGGTTCATCGCGCCGACGCACGTCCGCGATCTCGACATTCGACCCGAATCACTCCCCGCTGACATTCCTGCAGTGGCGATGCAGTTGTGGAATCGTGGCGAACACCGGGCCGCTCTCGCGCTTCTGTATCGCGGAACGCTCTCGAGGATGGCGCACGTGCACGCCGTGCCGATCTCACACTCGAATACCGAAGGCGAAATCGTCTCACTCGCGGCCAAACACCTGCCTTCCGCCGGGACAGCTTACGTCGCCGACTTGATCCGTATGTGGCAACGGGCCGTCTACCGGCACGACGATCCCACTACGCAAGCCGTTCGGCTGCTGTGCGACGGCTTCGAGCCTGCCTTCGCCCCAGCGGCGCACGCTGCCGCCGCCTCGCCGGCGGGAGCGAGCGCATGAAGACGGCCTGGACCATCCGGATTCTCGTGCTCGCTACGATCGTTCTGTTCATCACCTGGATCGCACGCAATACCTATTGGGAAGACTCAACGGTTCGAACGCCCCCCTCCGGGCCCGCGGCGGACAATCCGTTCTATGCCGCCGAACACCTGGCGAACTCCTTGGGAGCTCACGCGCTGTGGCAGAGAGATCCGGTGAGCCGCCCCCCGCCCGACGCCGTGTTGTATCTGTCCTTCTGGAACTGGGGCCTGCAGACCGGCCGCCGGGAGCGAATCCAGCAATGGGTCGAAGCCGGTGGGCGCCTGGTCCTGGATGGCACGCTCACCGCCGATGCGTCGGAGTTCGAGAACTGGACCGGATTGTCGTGGTTCTTTCCGCGGGCCGAGCGGGCGAAAATCACTCCACCACGAACACGGCCGGAGGAGACGACCGCGCGCGGCCCGACAAACTACACTTTCCAGCAGACCTCATTCGGTCCGCGCGGATCGCAGCGGTTGCCGGACCTGGCGCTGTGCGACATGCAGGGGCTCGGGCTCTCGGTGCTGAAGAGCCGCAACAAGATGAGTTGGCAACTCTGGAACTCACAGGTCAGCACGCAGGCGATACGAGTCGACATCGGACGCGGTAGCGTCACGGTGATCAATCCGATCCTGTTCAGCAACACCTCGACGGGCAAATGCGATCACGCCAAGGTGTTCGTGGCGGCCACACAGCTACACCGAGGCGACACAGTGTGGTTCCTGACAGAAGACTCCGGCGCCGGTGTGCTTCAGTTGATCTGGCGAACCGGAGCTCCGGTCGTAGTGCTGGGCCTCGTGCTGGTAGGGCTATGGCTATGGCGCACGGGCGTGCGCTTTGGGCCTCTGGCCGCGCCGACGGAAGTCGCGAGGCGCTCGCTGTCCGAACAGATCATCGGGACCGGCCGATTCGTCGTACGCTTCGGCGCCGGCCAGGCCCTGCACGCCGCACAGGTTCGTGCCCTGGTGGAAACGGCGGACCGCCGGATTCCCGGGTTCACCCGGTTGGATTCGAGTCAACGCACCGATGCGATCGCGCGACTGTCAGGACTCGACACCACCGCACTCGGCGAAGCCATGAACTTCTCGGGGCCGCGTCCCCGGGCCGAGCTGGGCAAGGTTCTGGCGCTGCTCGAGACCGCTCGCCGGCACCTCGCGCGCCGGCAGTCGATGCCCGACACCTCACTCAACAACGAAACTCAACGGGAAGGGATGGGACATGCAGTCTGAGACGACTCCGACCCCGATCCAGCGCGCCGCGGAATTGCTGGCACGTCTGCGGCGGGAAATAGGCAATGCCATGGTCGGTCAGACGGAAGTGATCGAACAGGTCATCGTCGCGCTGGTGGCCTCGGGACACATTCTGGTGGAGGGTGTGCCGGGATTGGGGAAGACGCTATTGGTCCGCGCTCTCGCGCAAGCGCTGTCGCTGGGCTATTCACGCGTGCAATTCACGCCAGACATGATGCCCTCGGACATCACCGGTCATGCCGTCATGGACCCCAGCACACGCGAGATTCGCATCGTGCGCGGGCCCGTGTTCACCAACCTGTTGCTGGCGGATGAGATCAACCGCGCCCCGGCCAAGACGCAGAGCGCACTCCTGGAAGTGATGCAGGAGCAGCAGGTGACGTTGGAGGGACAGACCCACACGCTGCCGCGGCCCTTCATCGTCCTGGCGACCCAGAACCCGATCGAAACCGAAGGCACGTATCCATTGCCCGAGGCGCAACTCGACCGCTTTCTGTTGAAAACGCAGATCGGCTATCCGACCACCGAAGAGGAGGTGGCGGTGGTGATCCGCACGACCACCAATACGCCCGGTGACCAGTTGCCCCTGGAGAACGTCAAGCCCTGCCTCGATGAGCGCGCAATCCTCGCGATCCAACAGATCGCTGCTCGCCAACAGGTCGATGAGCAGGTAGTCGACTATGCCGTGCGGCTGACGCGCGCGACCCGCGACTGGCCGGGTCTGGCGCTGGGAAGCGGCTCGCGCGGCGCCATTGCCCTCGTCCGCTGCGCTCGTGTCGCCGCGCTCCTCGACGGCAGGGACTTCGTTACCCCGGACGACATCAAGCGCTTCGCTCTGCCCGTCCTGCGCCACCGGATCGCGCTGACGCCGGATGCACTGCTCGAAGGCCGCCGGCCCGCCGATTTGCTGACCGCCGTCATTAGCAGCGTAGCCGCCCCCAGGACCTGAAACGGATGCGACTCAGGGTCATTCCGAGCCGCGCAGGGCTTGGCGCCGTAGCCGTACTCGCCGCCGCTCTCCTGGCGGCCCTGATCGCCGGCCTGCCCGTTACGACGGCGGGATGGATCGCCCTCGGCGGCTCCGGGGTCCTGTTGGGAATCGGCGCCGTCGACTATGCGTTGACTCGCCAGGCATGGGCAGAAGCCACTCCCACGCTCACCCGTCGTCTCCCGGATGCCTTCGCTATCGGGACGAGGTGCCGCGTCCTGCTCGAGTTGCAGGCCGGGGCGGGCCACGATTGGTCCTGTACCCTCTATGACTACGTCGACCCGACGCTGAATACCCAGGGACTGCCCGTGAACTTCCAGATTCCAGGCGGCCGGCTGGTCGAGATCGAGTACAGCGTGCAGCCCGTGAAGCGCGGTGATGTGACCTTCCGGCCTGCCGATCTCCACGTCCGCTCCCGTCTCGGCCTGTGCGAGATGCTCGAGCGCCTGGGCGACACGGCAACCCGCCGGGTGTTTCCCGACTTCGCCCAGGTGGGTCGCTATGCCTGGCTCGCCGGCGACCAACGTCTGCAGGAGCTGGGCATCAAGACCTACCAACGTCGCGGCGAGGGAACTGACTTCAAACAGCTGTCGGAGTATCGCATCGGCGATCCGCTGCGGCATATCGACTGGAAGGCCACGTTGCGCATCGGCAAGCCGATCATCCGGGAGTTCCAGGACGAGCGGGATCAGTGCGTCATGTTGCTGGTCGACAGCGGGCGGCGCATGCGGGCCGACGAGGGCAGCCTCCAGGCCGGCGGCGCGTTCTTCGATCACGTCCTGAACGCCGTCATGTTGTTGTCTTATGTCGCGCTCCGCCACGGCGACGAGGTCGGGGCCATGACCTTCGGCACGCCCCCCGGCGAGGAGCGGGCCGTCGCCCCCCACAAAGGCATCGCTGCGCTGAACCAGCTCATGGGAAAGCTGTACGACATACAGCCCACGCCGACCCACTCAGATTACATATCTGCCGCGACCGCGCTGATGCGCCGGCAACGCAAGCGGGCCCTGGTCATCATCGTGACCAACTTCCGGGACGAGGACAGCACCGAGTTGGCCAGTGCGCTCAGACTCCTGCGCACCCGCCACCTGGTCCTGCTCGCCAGCCTGCGGGAACGGATCGTTGGGGAGTTGGCATCCCGGACCCTGACGCGCAACTCCGACGCCGTCGATGTGGCGAGCGCGCATCTGTACGAACAGTCCCGGCGTGATGCATTCAATCGGTTGGCCGCACATGATGCTCTGATGGTCGACGCCGAGCCCGAGCAGCTGGGTGTGGAACTGGTCAATCGGTATCAAGCTGTGAAGAAGGCCGGCTTGATCTAAAATGACGTCCTAGGCCTTTGAGGGCATCGAGGCGTTATGGCTGACACGAGCAACTGGGCGTTTCCCCCGCGGTTGCGGCCCAAGGCACAGGACCTGCCGTTTGATCTCGAGGCGGCAATGAGCTCTGTCGTCCTGGTGCACACAGAGGTGCCTGACGAAGCTTTCACCGCGTCAATGCTGGGAACCGAGCGGATCGGTCACGGGACAGTGATCCGTGAGGACGGACTCGTGCTGACAATCGGTTACCTGATCACCGAGGCCGAGGCCATCTGGCTGACGACTTATGATGGGTCCGTCGTTCAAGGCCACGCCCTGGCCTACGATTCTGTCACCGGGTTCGGGCTGATTCTGCCGCTGGGCCCGCTCAACGCGCGGCCCATGCCTCTGGGCTCCTCCGGCGCGACGTCAGTGGACGATCGTGTAGTCGTGATCGGTCATGGCGGCGTGGAGCATTCGCTCAGCGCCCGCATCATTGCGCGCCGCGAATACGCCGGTTACTGGGAATACCTGCTCGATGACGCCCTGTTCACCTCGCCTCCGCACCCGCAATGGGGCGGCACCGCGCTGGTCGGTCTCGACGGCAGGCTGTTGGGTACGGGTTCGATGATTCTGCAGGAGTCCGTCGACGACAACACATTCGACGCCAACATGTTCGTCCCGATCGACCTGCTCCGGCCGATTCTGGATGACATGGTGAGGCTCGGCCGCCCTGCGCGACCTGCCCGCCCCTGGCTCGGGTTGTATGCCACGCCGATGGAAGGGCATCTGGTCGTGTATCGCCTGACGCAGGACGGCCCCGCCCACCGCGCGGGTCTGCGTCTGGGTGATGTCGTGTTGGAGGTCGCCGGCCACCCTGTGACCGATCTGGGCGAGATGTTTCGCAAGGTCTGGAGCGTCGGCCCCGCCGGGTCGGACATTCCGATCACCGTGGCCCGCGGGCGCGGCACCTCGAAGGTCAGCGTCCACTCAGGCGATCGTAACGACTACCTGATCAAGCCACGCCATCACTGACCGGCGCGCGCAGCGCGCCTCGCTACTGCAGCGCCTTCAGCAGTTCGTCGCCAAAATACCCCGGCGGGATCGTCCCCTGCTTCATGAATTCGACGTGAAACCGTTTCGCGGCGAATTTATCCCCTGACATCTCCTGCGCCTTCTTGCGCAAGGCCAGAATCTCATCCTTCCCCAGCCTGTACGTAATCGCCTGCGTCGGCCAGCGCGCATACCGGGTCACCGCCGCCCGCGCACTCGTGCAGCTGGCGCGCTTGGCGTCGACCTTCAACGCCTTCGCGTCCTGACACGAGCCCGGCAGAAAGTCGACGACCTCGGAAAACAACGTCACGGCCTCGTCGAACTGTAACTTTCCAGTGTGCATGCCCGTGTCGATCCGCACGCGCAGGTCGCGATACAACTGACCCCGCAGCTGATAGAGATGCTCTTCCGGTGTGTACAACCCATTGGGCGCGGAGGGCTGCGGCTCTGCCGGCAGCGCTTCCGAGTACAACGCCCAGCCTTCGGCAGCCATCGAGTCCTGCCACATTGATGACGAATCCTCAACCGCTCCCGGCGTCAGCCAGCGCACAGGTGAGATCCCGTCGCGATACTGTGTCATGACCTTGTAGTGCCAGTCGTGTCCGGGGAAGCCTTCGTGCGCTGCCAAGTCCGCGCGCGCAGCGTCGTTGTGCTCCTGCCGCAGCTGCGCCTGATCGTTGCCGGTCGGTGTGACGTAGAAGCGGCCTACTCCCGTCTTCTTGAACGGCGGCGCGGGGTAGTACGCCGCGCCCTCGATGGACGATTGCAACGGCGGTGGCGTAACGGTCACATCCAGCTTGTAGTCCGTCGGAACGTCAAACAAGCCCGTATCGCGGGCGTACTTGACCAGCCTCTCGCCCGTCTTGCGATAAGCCTCGACCATGGCGTCGTCCGTCTTCGGTGCCGCCAGGCTCATCTTCTCGAATACGACGCGTACTGCGCCGCCGCCGTCTTGCGGCACACTCCACTTGTGACTCGCCGCCGTACCCCGCGCCAGCGCGATCATCTGCTCACGCGTTTGCTGAACGATCGGCCACGACTCCTCATACAACTGAGCGGCGGTCTTTTCGACGCGCAGGTTGTTGCGCAGCGCCCAGTTGTATTCGGTTTCCCCGAACGCGAAGTTGTCCGCGCGATAGTCCGACTTGAGGCCCGACGCGTCCTTCGTGCCCGGCTTGTCGAAGTACGTCGAGATGACGAACGTTCGCAGATGCTCATAGGCACTCGCGGCGTCGGTGCCTGCGGCCTGCAGATCGGCCACCAACTTGTCATGGGCGGCGGCAGCGATGTCCTTCGTTGCCAACCCCGGCAGCGTCTTCGAGAAGTATTCCGCGTCCGCGCGCGTGCTGTTGAGGCCGTATTCGCTCAGAACGCGCCAGTCCGGCGTGTTCCTGGCCGCGACTCCTGCGCCGAGCTGTTTTTCGGCGTTGGCCAGGAAACCCGGTACGGCTCGCGTTCGGGCGACCACCTGCTGCCACTCTGCGTCGGTTCCGTACTTCCCCTCTCCGGTAGAGGTCATGCCCTGGATCTGCCAGTCCACCCCGCGGAACGGGCCATCGACATAGGTGTCGAGAGCACGTTCCTGATAACGACGCGTGCCGTGCTCGTGAAGCAGGAAGGCGATCTCGGCGAGCGCGACCGACCGATCGATCCGCCGCCCCGGCGACAGCTTCTCCGGATCCAGACCTGAGATCCGCTCCTGGAATTGAGTCAGTCGCGTGTCTTCGTCCTTGAGCCCGTCTGCCGAGTCGTCGCGGAGTTTGCCGTCGATGTTGGCGAGTGACGGATCGAACTCGGAGCCGCCAAGGTAGGTGGCGACCACAGGGAAGCGGCCGAGAAAGTAAGTAACGTACTCATGTTCGATCACGCCGAACTGCGCGTTAGCATCCGGTGGCGCCTGCGCCGCGGGTGGCGGGGCTGGGGATCCGCACGCGGCAAGGCCTAGACCCGTGGCCACGGCGAGCGCCACGCGCCTCACCGCCCCCGCCCCTTCCGCGGCCCGCGCGCGCGCGCCGCTCACTTCGGCACCGCCGGCCGCGTCGTGCTCAGTGACGGCCGCTGCTCTACCCTGTCAAACCACTTCGCCAGGTGCGGGTACTTCGGCCTCCACGGCCGATCGCCCCATCGAAAATCGATGTACCCCAACAGGGAGGCCAGGCCGAGATGCGCGATATTGATCGCCCCCTCCTGCTGCGCGGGGTTCTGCTCAAACCACTTGAGGCCCCCCTCCACACGATCCCACTGGTCTTCGACCCATACGCTCCATCGCTGTGGCTCCGGGCGAACCGCAACCTCGTATCGCATGGAGACCGCTGCGTCGCACATTCCTTTCGTCAATGAAAAGTTCGTGAGGACCCGCCATCTTTTGGCCGCGTCCTTCGGGTACAGCCCGCCACCGCCCGCCAGGCTGTCCAGATACTCGCAGATCACCGATGAGTCATAGAGCGTCAATCCGCTCTGCACTTCCAGTGCCGGGATCTTTCTCAGCGGGTTGGCCGTCTCGGCGTAGGGACGGTTCGGTTTTCCGGGCGCCACGTCGGTGAGTTCGAGTTCCAGCCGATCCGCGAGCCCCAGCTCGATGGCGGCGGCTCGGACGATTCTGGCAAACGGCGACGCGGGCGAATAGAACAGTTTCATTGCGGGTCCTCCCTCCCGCAATTCTACTTGAATCCGGTGACCGGCTTTCTTATGTCGCCGGTCGGATCAGCTCCGGATCGTCATTCTTCAGCGCATTCACACGCGGACTCACTGCGTGACTCACCATGCGCGCCGACGGATACGTCTTCACCAGGGTCCGCGCATGCGCAGGGGTGGTCGTAAGCCACGAATCGTAGTCATCGCGGGACAGCACCGCCGGCATGCTCCGCCCAACATTGTCTATTTCGGCCATCAGCCGATTTGGTGAGACAGTGACGAGAGCGCAGCTCTCGATGACATCGTCGTCCATAGTCACAGCACGCGCCCACACGGCTGCCACTCCAAACACCGGACGATTGACCAGGCGCACGTAGTACGGCTGACGAAAGCCCTTTGGGGCGCGCTGCCACACGTAGAAGCCAGCAAGCGGAATGATGCACCGCTGGCTGTTCAGCCACGCCTTACCAAAGTCCTTCGAGGACTCGAGTACGCGGGCGCTGATGTGTGCGGAGCCGAGTTTCGTGACGGCGTCTTTTACCGGGGATGGCACGAATCCCCAGCGCATCATGACGGCCTCGGACTCTCCGTGGTGCAACCGGACTATCGGCACGCTCTGGGACGGTGCGACGTTGAATCGCGCGGAAAAGATCCACCAACGATGAGCGGCAGAGACTTCCTGCTCCGCGTCTTCCTGATCGGGGATAACCAGCCGCTCGTACATCTCGTCACCGAGATTACGACGGCCCTCATTGCAGGTGCAGTTGTCCGTGCCCAGCGACAAGCTGGGCCTTCCGCTGTAGCGGTTCGCCGCAACCGGCGCAGCCGTGTTGCGGCCAATCGAATTATTTCGCGAAGACCATTCCGTCGTCCGCGAATGCCTTCAGCTCCAGCGCATTGCCCGACGGATCGACGAAGAAACACGTCGCCTGCTCACCGGGCTGGCCCCGAAAGCGGATCTGCGGCTCGATGATGAACCGCACCTTCGCGTCCTGCAGCTTGGCAGTAATAGCTTCCCAATCGGGAATGGTGAGGATCACGCCGAAGTGCCGCACAGGGACATCCTCGCCATCGACCTCGCTCACCGCGACCTCGCCTTTCTCCTCCGCGAGATGCGCGACGATCTGGTGACCGTAGAAATCGAAGTCGACCCAGTGAGGCGAGGAGCGACCTTCCGGGCATCCCAGAAGATCACCGTAAAAGCGCCGCGCTTCGCCGAGATCGCGGACCGGGAATGCCAGATGGAAACGCGGGACGTTCATCGGCAGGCATTGTAGCCGATGCCACCGCCCGCAGTTTCCCGCGGGTGCCTCAGGTCAGCTTGTCCCAATACTGCTCCATCTTCTTCCTCATCCCCGCGTCAGGCAGCCGACCCCGCGCCCCGAGCAGATTGTCTTCGAGGTGCGCGACGTTGGTGGTGCCGGGCACCGCGCAAGTCACCGCCGGGTGCGAGATCGAATATTTCAACAGTACCTGCGCCCAGCTGTGCGCGTCGATGTCCTTCGCCCAATCCGGCAGCGGCTTGCCGGAGAGCTTGCCGAACAGGCTCTGGCCGCGGCGGCCGCCGAGCGGCTCATTCAACATCACCCCGATTCCCTTGTCCTGCGCCAACGGCAGGATGTCGGCGGCGGCATCCCGGTTGCCGATCGAATAGTCGATCTGGATGAAATCGACGGGATATTTCTGCATCGCGGCCAACATGTCGGCGTGCTGGTTCGCGAACGAGGTCGTCATCCCGACATAGCGGATGCGGCCCTGTTGCTTCAGCTCCTGCAGCACCGGGATCATGAGATCGGGCGCGGCGAGGTTGTGCACGTGCACGACGTCGATCTTCGCGACCTGCAACTTCTTGAACGAGTTTTCGATCTGGGCCTTCCCGGCTTCCGGATCCGTCCCGCGCATCATGACTTTCGTCGACAGGAAAACGCGCTCGCGCAGTTTCAGCTCGCCGACGTCCTGGCCAATGACTTCCTCGGACCTGCCGTAGATGGCCGCCGTATCGACCACCGAGCCCCCCATCTGGGTCAGCTTCTCGAGCACCGCCCGGCGCGCGGCGAGTTCTTCGGGGGAGGCCGCCGTGAAGTTGTTCGTGCCGACGCCAACGGCCGGCAACATCTCGTTGGTCTTGGGGATCTTCTTCCGGACCAGCGGGAGATCCGCAGCCGCCGCGGCGTGCGCAGGCCCCTCCAACGCCAGCCCTACAGTCATGGCAACACTCGCGGCAAGCAGCGAGCGGCGCGAAAATCGAAGATCAGCGGCAGATGACACGGGGTATTACCTTAAAGGGTGGTGACGGCAGAGCCAGCCTACCTTCCCAACCGCCCTCTCACCCCGAAAGCCGCTGTACCGCCCGGCACGCGGTGTCGATGTAGGGCACAATTCATTCCCGAGGTTGGCTTCGCACGAGAGGCAGGCATGAGTTCTGGGCGCGCGCCATTGCGCAAGGTCGGAAGAGGCAATAAACGCGGCACCACGATCCACGACGTAGCCCGTCGTGCCGGCGTATCGCCCATGACCGTA
>FTEY01000629.1_pt1 | contig 10598 bp, 11 predicted proteins | sample 1640321 | NCBI WGS metagenome assembly FTEY01 (sample SAMEA3914816, study PRJEB12502) | metagenome | biome: forest; material: soil | place: USA | collected 2011-09-16 | depth 0.3 m
CAGCTCGACCGACTTCACGGGCGTGGTGATCAGGAGTTCCAGATTGCCGCGCTCGCGCTCCCGCACCAGGGACACGGCCGTAAACACCACCATTGTCATGCTCAGGATCACCCCGATCAGGGCGGGGACGATCTGAACCGGCGTCCGCCGCTCCGGGTTGTACTCCGTGAGCACTTCCAACGTCCGGGGGTCCGCCGGCCGAATGCCGGGCCGCGACGTCGGCGGAAGGTTAGCCAGCGCCCGCAAGGGGTCGGCGACGCCGGGCGCCGACCCGTCTACCATGAGCTGGGCGATCGGCCGATCGCCTTCGATGCGCCGGCGCTCGAAGTCAGGCGGGATGTACAGCCCGGCAGAGATCTTCCCGGCCGCCATGAGCTCACGCAGCTCGGCCGGTCCGGCCACCGTCGCTACGAAATGCACCACCTGCCCGGCCTCGAGATCGGCGACAAGCGCACGCGATGCCGAGGTGTGCGCCGCATCAGCGACGGCGGCACGCAGATGCCGGACGTCCATGTTGATGCCGTAACCGAAGATGAGAATCTGCATGAGGGGAATGCCGACGATCATGCCCCCTGTCAGGCGGTCTCGCCGCAGCTGACGGACTTCCTTTCCGGCGATCGCGGCGATCCGAGTGAAAAAGGCTACGAAGGAATTCATCTGGCAGCCGTCCCCAGCGTGGCGGCGACAAATACATCTTCGAGATTCGCTCGTACCTCGCTGACGTCCGCTCCCACCGACGCCTTGCTCAGCGCCGCGCGAACCAAGCCCGCAGCGTCACCCACGGATTTATCCACCAAGGCATGCAGCCTCAATCCGAGCTGTGCATGACTGCGCACGGCGGGCAGGTCGTGCAGCACCTTTCGCGCACCTTCCGTGTCCTTCGCCTGCACTTCCACCACGTGCAACGGAAGGTTGTCCATCAACGTCTCGGGCGGACCCTCGGCTACGAGCTTGCCCCGACTGAGGATCGCGAGCCGGTGGCAGCGTTCGGCTTCATCCATGTAGTGAGTCGACACGAGCACTGTCGTACCCCGCGCCGCCAGGGCGAACAGACTCTCCCAGAAATCGCGGCGACTCTGCGGATCCACCGCACTCGTCGGCTCATCGAGCATCAGCAACTCGGGCTCGTGCAAAGTCGCAGCGGCGAGCGCCAAACGCTGTCGCTGACCGCCGCTCATGCTACCGGCCAACTGGCCCGTCAGCTCCCGCAGATCAAACTCCTGAATCACGGCGTCGATGCGTTGCTTGGCGCGCTCCCGCGGCAATGTGAAGACCTTGGCAATGAACTGCAGATTCTCGAGGACGGTCAGGTCGTCCCACAGCGAGAACTTCTGCGTCATGTAGCCGATCTTGCGTCGCAGGGCTTCCGCGTCACGGGGGACCTGCATTCCCAGAACCTCGATCGTCCCGGCCGTCGGCTGCAGCAGGCCGCACAGCATGCGAATGGTGGTGGACTTCCCGGAGCCGTTCGGGCCTAGAAAGCCGTAAATATGGCTCTTCGGGATCTCGAGGGTCACGTTGTCGACCGCCGTGAATTTCCCGAAACGTCGGGTCAACCCGTGGGCCTCAATGGCGTTCAAGCGCTACCTCCGTCGGCACGCCCGCCGGAAGACTGCGTGTCTGCGCATCCGCCACCTCCACCTCGGCTAGAAAGGCGAGCCGGCTTCGATCCCTCTGCGTCAGGGCGTAGTACGGGGTGAACGCCGAGTCGCTCGCCACATATCTGACAAATCCGTCGAACGGCTGTTCTCGACCATCAACGTAGATCCTGGCTTTGTCGCCCGGCTTGATCCCCTCTCGCCGCCCTTCCGGGACGTACACCCGCGCGAACGCCGGTGTGTCGGCCAACATCACCGCCACCGGCGCGCCCTTGGGCGGGCGCTCGCCCATGCGATACGGAAGCGCTTCGATGACACCGGGTCGAGTGGCTTTCACGATGAGGCGCGCGTTGGTGACCTGTAGCTGTTGCAATGCAGACTCCGCTGCAGCCAGAGCCCCTCTCGCCTGCTCGATTTCCTCGACACGATTGCCGTGCAGATAAACGTTCAACTGCTGCTCGGCGTCGTGCAGGCTGGCGTGCGACATGTCATTCGCCGCACGGGACTGATCCAACTCTGTCTGCGAGACCAGGTGCTGCTGAACCAGCTCGGAGACGCGCTGGAACTCCCGTTCATCGCGTGCCACGGCGGCCTGTGCCGAAGCCACCCGCGCCCTGGCCTGTTGGATCACCTCCGTCCGCTCACCTCGCTCGAGCTCGACCAGCTTCTGTTTTGCCTGCGCAACCTGCGCTTGCGCCTGGGCAGCCTGCGCGCGGGCCACTTCGGTTTCCTGATGAACGAGAACCTGACCGGCCTCCACGTGCGCGCCCTCCCTGACGTCGAGGGAGAGGATCGGCTCCGACTCCTCGGCGATCAGCTCGATGCGATCGCGCTCGAGGGTTCCGACGAGGCGGTTTTCATTGTCGCTGCGGCTGCAGCCTGCGAGCGCCGCCAGTGCCGTGCAAAACGACGTGTAGATCAGGGGGCCCCGTTTCATTCCCTCTTCCCCTTCAGGCCGTGGGCGAGCAACTCGCCGGTATGACGCAAGAACTTCTGCTGGAATTCTTCATCCGTACGCACGCCGAACAGCTGGCTGGTCAGTGGCAGCGCCAGAAACGGAAAGATCGTGAGACTGAGCAGACTCAGGACGATGAGGTTGGGATCCAGGTCGTCCCGCATGCTGCCTTGCTCGATCTGTCCGCGGATGATTCGCTCCGCGACCGGTATGAACTTCTCCGGCGCCTCGCGTTTGAAGATGGACCGCAGCTGCCCTTCGGGGCTCAGCACCTCGCGCAGCACGACACCCAGGATCCACGGATTGGCCGTAACCGTGCGCACCTGGTTGGCAATCATGTCGTTGACGCCGACCGAGGCCCCCGCGTCGATCATCGACGTAATGCGCATGACGAGCGGCTGCACGACGGACTGCAGCATTTCCTTGTACAGACCGGGCTTGCCACCGAAGTAGTACCGGATCATGGCGACGTTGGCGCCCGCGGCGGCTGCGATCTGGCGGCTCGAGACGGCCCGGTAGCCGTAGCGGATGAACAAGTCCTTCGCGGCATTCAGCAGTGCATCGCGGACGTCTTCCGCGCCAGTGGTCTTGGGGCGGCCCCGCGCCCGCCGTTTGCGCGGCATCGGGACCCCGTGACCCGCCCCTGGCACACCCTTCGCCAAAGCTTTGTCTGGATTGCGGCCTTTATTAACCATATGTGTAATTAAGCGCCGCCGCCGGCTCCCGCGCAACGCCCAGCGGACACGAAAGTGATTAATTACCGGGCCGCTCGGGGCTGCATTTCGGGTGTCCTCGCAGGGCTGGCATAATCGTCGACTGTGGAATCATCACTTGGACCCCTCCTGCCCCTGTTCGAGCGTGAGCGGGCGGCCGGCAACGCCTTGGCCGTCGGACTCCTCGTCCAGACGGCCGGCTCGACGTACCGCAAGCCCGGGGCGCTGATGCTCATCGCGGGCAACGGCGATTACGCAGGCCTGCTCTCCGGCGGTTGCCTCGAAGGCGACCTGCGCGATCACGCGATGTCGGTGATCAAGACGGGCAAGCCGGAAATGGTGGCGTACGACAACCGTGGCCCTGACGACCTCATCTGGGGTCTCGGGCTCGGCTGCGAGGGCGCCATGGAGATCCTGCTTTTCCGCGTCGGACCGCAGAGCGACTGGCAGCCCTTCACGCACCTGGTCCGATCGCTGGCGAGCTCGACCCGCACTGCCGTCGGCATCGTCATGCAGTCCTCCGAACCGGTACCCCCGGTGGGGACATTCATGCTTCCCGGGGACACCCCGGATGTCGGGTTGCAGTCAGCGCTGAACGCCGCGGCGCTATCGGGCCGGGCCGAGGCTTTGGATCGGGGTCGCTTCAAGGTATTCGTGCTGCCGCTGGCATTGCCACCGCGGCTGCTGATGTTGGGAGCCGGGCCGGATGCCTCGCCAGTGGTCGAATTCGCGGCGCGCCTGAACTGGAAGGTGACCGTCGTGGATCATCGACCCGCCTATGCCCAGCCCGATCATTTTCCAGGTGCCGAAAAGGTCGTCCTGTCGCGGCCGAATGAGCTGCGCAGCGCGGTCGATCTCACGAATTTCTCGGCCGCGGTCATAATGAGCCACCACCTGCCCTCGGACCTGGACTACCTGCGCAGCCTCGCCCCGAGTCCGATTCCGTACATCGGCCTGTTGGGTCCCGTCGCGCGGCGGGAGAAGTTGTTGGCGGATGCCGGCCCGGCCGCAGCCGAGAGCCTGCGCCCACGACTGCACGCTCCCGTCGGGCTGGTGTTGGGCGGGCGTGCTCCCGAATCGATCGCGCTGGCGATCGTGGCTGAGATCCACGCATTCGTGCATCTGGGCGACCAGGGTGCCAGGAGAGCCGGGGCCGCCGCATGAACGAGCTCGAGTTGATCCGTAACCAGCTGCGCGCCGAACGCAGCCGGGCGATAGAGGTTGCGGCCGCGGTGGCGGCAGCCCAGGCCTACCGGAGCGTGCCGCCGGCAAATGGGAGCGCCGCCGCCGCCAGCGCCGCGCTGCCCGCGAACGATTTGCGCACCGCGGCGATCGACTATCTCGTCTTCGTCCTGACTCGCTTCGAGGAACGCGACCAGCTGGTCCTCGAACGCAGCCCGTCCGTCTCCCTATCGGGGATGCCCGGAGCCAGCCGCGAGGCCTTGAGTCGACTCGAGATCGCGCTCGGCAGCGAGGCGCCGCAACCCTGGGGAGACTTTCTCGCCTTCATCGACGGTCCGTGGCGTGCGCGTCGCGATGCGTTCGATGCGGTCCTCGAGGGAAACCCTCGGGTGACAGATTGGCGAGCAGTCTCGTTTGTCGATGCAGACTCCATACTGGACGAACGTGCTCGCTATGCACGTGTGCAGTCCGCCCGCCGTGATTGAGTCGGACACAGACGTAAATCTGCACGCAATCGTGCTCGCGGCCGGTCAATCCAGCCGCTTCGGGTCCGCCAAACAACTCGTCAGAATCGCGGGCCGGCCAATGCTTCATGCCGCGGTGACTCGCGCCGTCGAGGTCGCCGGCAATTCGGTCTACGTGGTGTTGGGCGCTCGTGCGGCGGAGCTGGCACCGCTCCTGAATCACACAACCGCTTCGATCGTCATCAATCGCGAATGGCGCGAAGGGATCGGGAGCTCCATCCGTGCCGGCGTTGCGCGCCTGCCGGCGTCCTGCACGGCGGTGATGCTATTGCTCGCGGATCAGGCAGCCATCACGACGGAAGACTTGCGCCGGCTCGTAAGCGCCTGGCGGCGCCAGACCGATCATATCGTCGCGGCTGTTTACGACAGCACGGTTGGCGTCCCGGCGATCTTTCCTCGCTCGACCTTCGGTGACCTCGCACACTTGCGAGGGGATCAGGGCGCGCGGGGGTTGATTCAGCGCAACCCGGATCGGCTGGTGCGGGTCCCGATGAACCGCGCGGCGATCGATATCGATACCCCGGAAGATCTTCTGAATATAGAAACGGCCACGGGCCCGCCTCCGGAAAATTCGGAATAATTCCTGAGTATTGACGGACTTACGATGAAGTCTTAATATTAATTCTTATGATCGACTTCGACCGTTTGTCCACACCTCTGCCTCAGGCCCTGGCCCACGTATTGCGCCGGCTGGGTCAGCTGGCTCACTCCATCTCGTGGGATCAGTGGCCCGCCCGCCGGCTCACTCCAACCCAACGACGCATCCTCGATTTCCTCGGGACCCGTCACGACAACATCACGTTGTCCGCCGTTGCGCGTGAGCTTGGAGTGACGCCAGCGACTGCCTCGGACAGCGTCGCCGCTCTGGAGTCGAAGGGGCTGATTCGCAAGCGGCGCAGTCATCTCGACGGCCGGGCGCTGGCCCTCATGTTGACGACCGAAGGTCGACGTTCCGTTACGGAATTGGCGGCCCTGCCCGACCCCTTGCAGGCCGCGTGCGGAGCGCTCTCGGACAGCGAGCAGGAAGTGTTTTACCGCTCGGCCATGAAGATGATGCGCGACCTTCAGGAGGCGGGCCTGTTGGCGCCGTCGCGGATGTGCGTGAACTGCCGGTACTTCGATCCGCTGCGCAGCCCGAACTCAACGACGCCGCACCACTGTCATTTGATCGGGGCGGCGTTGGCCGATCGTCATTTACGGATGGATTGCCCCGAGCACGATCTCGCGGATGCCGGTACCCAGCAGGCTCTGTGGAAGCGCTTCAACGGCGACACGAGTGAGGCCGATGACACTGCGCTGGGGCTCGGCTCGCCCGGGGTTACCGGCCATGCGTCGACGGGCCCCGCGACTGCCAGCCACGCGTCGCCGCACGATCGCGCCCTGGCGATCAACCCTTTGCCGGAGGCCTCGCAGCCTGCACAGGCCCCGCCCGCTCGGCCAGCGCCAGCACTCGCCTCGCCTGAATGAGGTGCGGGCGGTCGACCATCTCGCCGTCGTAGCTCAACACACCTGCGCCCGGAGAAGCGGCAAACGCCGCAACGATCCGTCGGGCGCGCGCCAACTCTGCATCCGTTGGGCTGAAGGCCTCGTTGATCGGGGCGACCTGCTCAGGATGGATCGCCATCTTCCCCGTGAATCCATCGCGCCGCGCTGCGGCAACGGCGCGTTGTAGTCCTGCCGCGTCGCGGAAATTCGCTTCGATCCCGTCGATCGCCTGAACCCCCGAGGCCGCCGCGCAGGTTAGACATAACGTGCGCGCAAGCTGGAAAGTCAACGTGGGCTGGCCGTTTGCATCCACCTTCGCGGTGGCCCCCAGGGCGGCAGAAAGATCTTCCTGACCCCAGGTCAGTCCAAACAGTCGCTCTCTCAAAGACGCCGGCTCGCGGCTGCCGGGCGTCTCGCGGGCGTCCAACTCGGCGAGTTGCTGTGGGTAGCGCGGCAGGTTCAGAAGCGCCGCAGGTGTTTCTGTGACGATCGCGAGAATCTGCGTTGCTCCTGTCGGTCGGGCCTCTCGCTTCTCGAGCACCGTGAGGTAATCGTGAATTCGCGCGAGTTCAGCGACCGAGGAGACCTTCGGCAGAACCACCCCATCCGGAGATCCTGCAAACACCGCGACCAGATCGTCGAGCAAGTGACCGCTCGCGAGCGAGTTGAGGCGTACCCACAGTTGCTGCCGCGACCGCTCAGTCCGGGACAGCAAAAGCTCGCGCACGCGAGCTCGTGCAGCAGGTACCTGCTCCGCTGCAACGGAGTCCTCGAGGTCGAGGATCAGGGCGTCGGCCTGCGTGTCGAGTGCCTTGATCTGCTTTCGTTCGCTGTCGCCCGGCACGAAGAGGAAAGAGCGCAGGATCTGGGGAGTCATGCCGGCGGCCTCTTCATCATCAGTGCGGCCCTTCGGCAGGAGGCGACCTCTTCGTCTCTTTGGTTGTAGGCGCGGTGCTCGAAGATGACGACGCCGGAGTCTTTTCGGGATTGGCTCTCGCGCCTCGCGATAACCGTGGTCGCGGCCCGTAGCGTGTCCCCTATCAATACGGGTTTGGGGAACTTGACCTCTTCCCAGCCGAGGTTCCCCAGTGTCGTGCCGTAAGTCGTGTCATAGACCGACAGGCCCACGAGCAGGCCGAGAGTGAAAACGCTGTTTACGACCCGCTCGCCGAACGGCGTGCCCTTGCAGTACTCGGCGTCCAGATGCAGCGCGGCCGGATTCATGGTCAGCGTGCTGAACAAGACGTTGTCGGTCTCGGTGACGGTCCGGCGGACCACGTGCTCGAAGCGCTGCCCGACCTCGAACTGCTCGAAATAGAGTCCCGGCATATCAATGCCTCCGAAGGTCTACTGGTGACAGTTTATAACCGCTCGCCACACCCACCCAACTACACGGTATCACCACCTGAACGTGGGCGGCCTATAGTCCCCACGACTATGTATCGGTATGACGACCTTGATCAGGCGATCGTGGACCAGCGTGTCGCTGAATTCCGCGACCAAACCCGGCGGTTCCTTGCCGGCAAACTGTCCGAAGACGAATTCAGGTCGCTGCGCCTGCGCAATGGCCTCTACATCCAGCGCCACGCGCCAATGCTGCGCATCGCGGTCCCATACGGCCTACTAAGTACGCTCCAGTTACGCAAGCTTGGCGACATCGCCCGACGCTACGACCGCAGCTTTGCGCACTTCACCACGCGCACGAACCTGCAGCTGAACTGGCCGAAGCTGGAACAGGTGCCGGATATCCTGGCGGAGCTCGCCACCGTCCAGATGCACTCGATTCAGACGAGCGGCAACTGCGTCCGCAACGTGACCGCCGACCACATGTCCGGCATCGCGAGGGACGAGGTCGACGATCCACGTCCCTACTGCGAGATCATCCGTCAGTGGTCGACGTTCCACCCGGAATTCTCCTACCTGCCGCGCAAGTTCAAGTTCGCGGTGACGGGCTCGCCGGCCGATCGCGCGGCCTCCGAGGTCCATGACATCGGCTTGCACCTCAAGCGCGACGCCCACGGCCAGATCGGGTTCCAGGTATTCGTCGGCGGCGGCCTGGGGCGCACGCCGGTCATTGCGCAGAGCATTCGCGACTATGTGGCTCTGACGGACATTCTGTCGTACTGCGAATCCATCCTGCGGGTCTACAACCGCTACGGCCGTCGCGACAACATTCACAAGGCGCGCATCAAGATCCTGGTCAAAGCGCTCGGCATCGACAAATTCCGCGAGGAAGTCGAGGCGGACTGGGCGGCTTCGCGCGCCACCTCGACCAAGCTCGATCCGGCGGAAGTCGAGCGCGTCCGCGCGTTCTTCAAGCCGCCCGCCTACGAGGCGCTGCTCGACATCGATGCTGCCGCCGGCCGTGAGGTCGAGTTTCAGGCCTGGTACCGATACAACACTCGCGAACACAAGGTTTCGGGATATCGCGCGGCCTACGTGTGTCTCAAGAAGCACGGCGAGAACCCGGGCGACATCACCTCCGACCAGATGGACGCGGTGGCGGACCTCGCTAACCAGTACAGCTTCGGCATGGTCCGCGTGACTCACAACCAGAATCTGCTGCTTGGCGACGTGCGTCAGCAGGATCTGTACACCGTCTGGCAGGCGCTGCAGGGCTTGGGGTTGGCCATGCCCAACATCGGCACCCTGACGGACATGATTGCCTGCCCCGGCCTGGACCTGTGCTCCCTGGCGAATGCGGGGACGTACAACGTGGTGAAGCAGATCCAGCAGCAGTTCGACGACCTCGACTACCTCTACGATCTGGGCGACATCGAGATCAAGATATCCGGTTGCATGAACGCCTGCGGACACCACCATGTCGGCCACATCGGCATTCTCGGCGTCGATAAGCACGGCGAGGAGTGGTACCAGATCACCCTGGGCGGCTCGGTTAACGGCTTTACGGCTCTCGGCGAGGTGATCGGTCCATCGGTTCGGCAGAACGAGGTCGCCCCGACCATCGAGCGCATCGTGCAGACCTACCGGAAGATTCGCGAAGACGGCGAGCGATTCATCGAGACCGTGCGTCGCGTCGGCATCAAGCCCTTCAAAGAGAGCGCGTATGCGTCACATTCTGCGGCAGCATAAATACGTTCCCGACGATTGGCGGTACCTCGGCGAAGCAGCCTCTGACAGCGACGCGTTGGTCGTGCCGCTGGCGGACTTCAAGGCCGATCGCGCCCGGTGGCTCGCTCGAACAGCGCCAATCGGAGTGCGCATCACGCCTGCCGACAAGGTCGAGGAGCTTGCGGACGACCTGCCGCGGCTGTTGCTCGTCGCCGTTACGTTTCCGTCGTTCGCCGACGGACGGGGATTCAGTCAGGCGGAAATGCTCCGCACCCGGTTGGGATTCCAGGGCGCGTTGCGGGCGGTCGGTGCGGTCAAGCAGGACCTGATCTTCTTCATGGCCCGGTGCGGGATCGGAGAGTTCGAGCTCGCCCCGGACGAGGATGTCGAGGAAGCGACTCGCGCGCTGCAGCGCTTCACGGTGGCCTACCAGCCGGGCGACCCCACCGTGAAGGTCACGCGGCAGAGATTCTTTCCTTAGCGCACCGGCAATTCGATTTCTTTGAACATCTCGGCGGTCTCTTCCGCCGACGACGCTCGGTGCGCCCGATCTACCAGTCTTCTGTCCAGATGCGGTGCCAGCAACTGCGCGAATTCATACATGTACTTCCGCAGCAGGGTGCCTCTCCTGAACCCAATCCATGTCGTATGCGCGGGAAACAGATGCCCGGCATCGATCGCCGTGAGATCGGGGTCCTTCGGGTCCACCGCCATGTGCGCAACGATTCCGACACCCAGGCCCAACCTGACATACGTTTGAATCACGTCCGCGTCACGGGCAGTGATCGCGACGTTGGGTGTCAGTCCGGCTTTCGCGAACGCCTCGTGGAGCGAGGACGGGCCTGTAAAGCTGAACGTGTAAGTCACCAGCGGATAGGCCGCCAGCGCCTTGAAGGTCAACCTCCCTGCCGAGGCCAACGGATGGTTGTGCGGCACGATCACCGACCGATGCCAGCGATAGCACGGGAGAAGCGTCAGATCGTTGAACAGCGCGTCCGATCCGGTCGCGATGGCGCAGTCGATGCGATCGTGCGCGACCATTTCCGCGATCTGCTCGGATGTGCCCTGG
>FTEY01000500.1_pt1 | contig 10596 bp, 6 predicted proteins | sample 1640321 | NCBI WGS metagenome assembly FTEY01 (sample SAMEA3914816, study PRJEB12502) | metagenome | biome: forest; material: soil | place: USA | collected 2011-09-16 | depth 0.3 m
GACGAGCTCCTGGGTGGGGGCGAGCCCGACGATGTTGTTGTTCTTGGCGGGATTGCGGATCGACGGGCCGGACTCTTCCCCGATCGCGCAGGTCACCAGATTCGCCGCGACCGCGGAACCGGAGCCCCCGCTCGAGCGACCCGGGCTGCGTTCCGTATCATAGGGATTACAGAACGTTCCACCGAACGAGCTGCGATCGCCGGAGGCGTATTCTCCCATGTTAGCCTTCGCGATGATGATCGCTCCGGCCTCGCGAAGACGCTTGACGAACGTCGCGTCCTGCGGAGGACGATCGTTCGCGTACGGCGCGTCCGCGCCCGAGGTGGTCCGCATGTCGAACGTGTCGTACTGATCTTTGATCGCAAGCACGACACCGTGCAGCGGTCCCACGAGCTTGCCAGTCTTCGCAAAGCTTCGATCGAGCGCTGCCGCCACCTCGAGCGCATCCGGCATCGCCGGATCGGTATCCGCGGCGTCTGTCATGGTGCGTGACTTGTGTTCGTCGAAGCCGCTTCCTGCAGATGGAACGGCGCCTGAGGAACAGCCGCCGTACTGCGTTGCCCGACAGCCAGGCAAACTAGACCCACGGCCGCGCCGAGAAGAAGAGAACGCAGCGGAGATCGTGGCGGCCGTCGCTCTCCAGGTACGGTCGATCCGCGCAACACTAGCGCTCTCCCGGCACCGGCCCGAAATCCGGTGGCGGCACGCGATGATGAGTTGCCGCCGCATAGGCGAATCCAATCCGGACTAGCAGCGGTTCGTCGAACGGACGGGCGACGATGTCCATCCCAACCGGCAGCTTTGCGGGTACCGGACCGGCCAGTCGCGTGTGATCGTTGCCGGCAACCCGCTCCCCGCCGGCGCCGCCCGCGGGAGCCGGTGGCGAGGCCGGTGCGGTTGGGTCACGAACACGATCGTAGACCATCGTCGTGAAGCCTGCCGGCACCGTCATGACCGGAAACCCCTGCTGGCCCAACATGCTCCAGACACCCGTCCTGCCATTGATCGGCGGCTCTTCGGGCTGGCCGAGCTTCGACGGCGGCAGGTTGGAGGTCGGATACACCAGCGCGTCGAGCTTCTGCTCACCCATACATTGCAACACGATCTGTTGGATGGCGAAGCGCCGCAGCATCCGGTCTGACATGTCCAACTCCGTGGCGTGCTCGGCGTTCTGCCGCGCAAGCTTCCGGTCGGGAAACTGCGGATCCTGGTGGAACGCCGACTTCTCGATGAGATCGGCGTTGGTCTTGATGTTGGCGTCACCGCGTTCGCGCAGATAACGGTCCAACATGTACTTACCTTCACCCTCAGCCTGTGCCGCCTGCCCGAAATCACGCAGTGTCCGCTCGGGAACCGACTTTGGATCGGCGGCCATGTCCACCAGCTTCAGGATGTGGTCACCGACCGGGCGACCGCGCGCATCCATCGGGAACAGGTCGGGAAGTTGGGTCGTGAAGACACGCCCTTGGGCCTGGGGCCCATAGCGCCGGATGCAATCGGTAAACAGCGCCCCTTCAGGACCGGGGTCGACGACCGTCGCCCCCAGCTTACGCAGATCGGCCACCGCGCGATCCACGATGTCGATCGTTTCTGCGTCCACGACGCTGAACAGCTTCTTGTTCATGTATTCGCGAACGACTCCGATTCTCAGGCCGTCCAGCCGGCCGCCGCTCGCAGCCACGGCGTAGGGCTGCGCCGGCTTGCGGCCCAGGCCGAACGCCGTCAGCTCATCTTTCGGGTCGTATCCGGAGATGACGTCGAGGATTCTGGCTACATCCTGCACGTTTCGGCAGATGGGCCCGACCCGCGTGTTGATTCCGGCGCCCATCATGCCGTAGCGGCTAACCAGCTCCTGCGTGGGCGCCAAGCCAACTTCGTTGTTGGCACTGGCAGGCCCACGTACCGACGATCCGGTCTCTTCAGCGATGGCGCAGGTAACCAGGTTGGCAGCCACCGATGACCCGGATCCGGAGCTCGATCCGCGCGGAATGCGCTCTGTGTCATAGGGATTGCAGAACGTTCCTCCAAACGAGCTGCGCGGGACGGCGGACGCATATTCGCCGAGGTTCGATTTGGCGAGAATAATGGCGCCCGCATCGCGCAAGCGCTTTACGAATGTGGCATCGTGAGGCGGGCGGTCATTCGCATATCTGGCGTCGGCGCCAGAAGTGGTGCGCATGTCAAACGTGTCGTATTGGTCCTTCACCGCCATTACGACTCCATGCAGCGGTCCCACGAGCTTGCCCGTGCGGGCGAACTCCCGATCCTGGGCGGCCGCGGTCTCGAGCGCGTCCGGCTTGGCCGGATCATCATCCGCCGCGTCCGTCATGCTACGTGTCTTGCGGTCGTCGAATCCGAGCGCCTTGCGGCTTCCGGGGCGCAAGTTCAAGGTCGACAGCGCATTGATCTGGCCCGCATGAGGAATCGTCGTGATCGGGCCGAGGATTCCCTGCGGCTGATTGACGCAAGTGCCGTTGTAGGCCTTGATCCGCGTCAGGTAGAGCCGGACCAGCTGAACCGTCGTGATGCGCTTGGATTTTAGCGCCGACTGGATGTCGTCAATCCGCGCTTCTTCCACGACGAACCCGCTCGGCTTGGCCGCTTCGGCGTGCGTGGACGAGGCCACGACGCCGCACCAGACGGCCGCGAGAAAAGCCACTATCCGCATGCCAATTGTCCTCGTCATGCCGTTGCGACCGTGGGAACGGGTGTCTGCGGTGTGAGGGGCGGCCTGCGCAAGTGCCACTCCGTAGCCTTCTCGTAAGCCTGCGCCAGGGCGAGTACCTTGCCCTCCGAGAACCTCGGACCCGCAATCATCAGGCCGATCGGCAACCCGCTCCGGCTGAACCCGCAGGGAATCGACACCGCCGGAACACCGAACACGTCGAACGGTTGGCAGTTGGAGGTAACGAGAGGATCAATGGGCTTCGAGTCATGCGCTCGCGTGATCAGCTCGTTGAGCGTTGGGGCAACGATGCGCTGCGTCGGCAACACCACGAGGTCGAAGTCCGAGAAGGCATCGTCGATCGTGCGCCGAAGCGTCTCGAGCTCCCACTTTGCCCGAATGTAGTCCACCGCCTTCGCGGGTGTCGCCGCCGCCGTTTCCAGCCTGCGGCGTTCCGGGAGCATGTATTTCGCCGGCGCATGCTCGAAGTACTGTTGGTGCCAGGCAAACGTCTCGCCCAGGCCGCCGAGATTGGCAAGATGCGTGATAGCCGGAAGGCTCACGTCCTTGGCACCCGCTGTCATCCGACTCAGCACGTCGATTGCGGCTTGAACGGCCTGCGCCACTTCGGGCTGCACAGCATCGAAGTAGCCCGCTGGAATGCCCAACCTCACTGCCGATATGGGTTGCGACAGCGCGGCGACGTAGTCCTCCTTGGCGTGCTCGACGCTCGTGATGTCGAGCTTGTCGTAACCAGCCATCACCCCGAGCATCAGCGCGGTGTCGGCAACGGTCCGCGTCATCGGACCGCAGTGGTCCAGTGATAGCGTCAACGGAATGATTCCCCGTATCGGCACGAGGCCATAGGTGGGCTTGAGTCCGACGATGCCGCAGTAGGACGCCGGCATGCGGACCGACCCGCCCGTGTCGGTTCCCAACGCGCCGTAGGCCAGTCCGGCGCACACAGCCGCGCCGGAGCCCGACGAGGAGCCACCCGTGTTATGTGCGAGATTCCAGGGGTTACGCGCCGGGCCCCAAAAGGAGGTCTCGCCGCCTCCCATTGCGAATTCCTGCAGATTCGTCTTGCCGATGATCACAGCTCCCGCCGCCTTCAGTCGCGCAACGACGGGCGCGTCCCCCTCCGGAACACGATCTTCGAACACTGCGCTGCCGCCGGTCGTGCGCACGCCGGCGGTGTCGATGTTGTCCTTGATGGCGACCGGCACCCCGTGCAAGGGCCCGCGGAACCGTCCCGCCTTGCTTTCGGCGTCCAACTGCGCGGCCTGGGCGAGTGCCTTCTCCTTCATGACACTGATGAAGGCGTCGAGCTTCGGATCGTAGACGCCGATCCGGTCCATGCACGCCTGGACCAGGCTCGTGGAGGTCAGCTCACCGGAGCGAACCTTCGCCGCTGCCTCGGTCAATGTCAGAAAGCTCAGCTCGGAAGCCGGCGCGTCGCTGGTCTTCGACTTGGCGGCAGCGCCGGGGCTCACCATCTGCGCGGCGGCGGCCGCAGCGGCGATGGCCGCAAACTCGCGTCGGGTCACTTGCATGTTCGATACCTTGGAACTGGGAAGCGGTCCGGTCAGATCGGGGGCTTTTTCCAGCCGCCACTCCTGGACTCGAGATGTTTGGCCACGGCGAGGCAGATGTCCTCCCGCCACGGAGCGGCGACGACCTGTACGCCGATAGGGAGGTTGCCCTCGGCCGAGGTGCCACAACGCACTACGACTACCGGCCATCCCGTGCTGTTGAAAACGCCGGTGTATTGCCAACCGCCACCCGCCGCGCCGAATCCGGGCGTGGTGGGATCCGCATCGATGGGCTGCGCCGCCTTGTTGGCGACCGGGACGAGAAAGACGTCATAACCCGTCATCCACTGCAGCATCTTCGACTTTGCCGCGTCCTGCTGCTCCCACGCCTGGACGTATTCGGCGGTAGAGATGGGCTGCAGGGTTCCCATGCGCTCCTTCACCGCCGGTGAGAAGTTCTTGGTGCCCCACTTGTCCGCGAGCCGCTTGTAGAACGCCCAGGCGTCGCCACTCGTCAGCTTCATGCGGGCGGCATTCAACTCGGCCAGCGTGCTGGCGGGCGTGTCCTCCGACACGCTGGCGACGGCTCCATCCAGCCATTTCGCGGCCTGCCTGACGGTGTCCTTCACGTCCTGGTCGGTGGCCTGTCTGCCAACGCCGCCGTTGTCGACACAGAAGGCGACTTTCAGCTTCTTGAGCTCGACTTTCCCCGGATCGGCCCAGGGAACCGGTGCGCAGGAGGCGTCCCGAAAGTCCGGGCCCGCAATGATCGGTGTGATCAGCTCGAGGTCCTCGACGCGCCGTGTGAGGGGTCCGATCTGCTGCCACAGATCGAAGACTCCGCCGTAGTCCACGATGTGGCCGGTACGTGGGACGCGCACACTGGTCGGCTTGATTCCCGCGATTCCGTTGTTGTGCGCGGGACCTCGGATGGAACCGCCCCAGTCCGAGCCGATATCGAAGGCCGCGCCGGCGGCTGCCACGATCGCACCGGCTCCACCCGAGGAGCCGGCCGTGCTACGTGTCAGGTCATACGGATTGTGAGACCCGCCGAACAGCAGGTTGCTGGCGGTGCTGATCCCGGTCAGGCCGCCCAAGGTGAACTCGGGAGTGTTGGTCTTGCCGAGCAGGATGGCTCCGGCCTTGCGCACCCGGCCCACCACAGTCGCGTCTTTCTTCGGTACGTACTGCTGGCGACCGACGGTTGCGCCGGTCGAAACGACTCCCTCGGTGTCCAACGAGTCCTTGATCGTAATGGGCACCCCGTGGAGCGCGCCGGCGAAGTCACCCTTCGCGGCTCTCGCATCCAGCGCCTTGGCCTCGGAGCGCGCACGCTCGAAGCAGTTCGTGACGACGGCATTGAGCTTGTCGTTCACGGCGATCTGACGATCGATGAAGGCGTTCACGGCCTCGAGGGCCGAGACCTTCTTCGCCCGGATGAGGCCGGCAATCTGTGTGGCTGACATGTAAATCAGCCCTTGCGAGGAGTCTGTCATGGCGCTTGTCCTGTGCTGTTAGATCGACGGGGCCTGCCAGCCACCAGTCTGCTTCTCGATGTGGCCGAGCGCTGCGAGGACAACGTCGTCCCGCCACGGCTGGGCGACTGCCTGGACGCCCAATGGCAATCCCGGCTCCACAGTCGAGGTCCCAGCCCGCACCACTCCGGCTGGCCACCCCGTCGTGTTGTACTGACTGGTGTAGCTCTCCCTCGGCTTCTGAGTGCGGGTGAACTCGGGCGGCAAGCGTTCGGGGGGCTTGGCTGCCGCCGGGCAGATGATCAGGTCGTACTGCTCGAACCAGGCCAATTGCTCGCTCTTGATCGCATCCATTTCCTCACAGGCGCGCGTGAACTCGGCGCTCGGGATCGGTGTGCCCTCGAGACGCAGTCCCGGGGAGGCTTCCAGAGTTCCGTGCAGCTTCAACAGGCGCCGCAGATGATCACCGTCGTCGGCATCGCTGAATTTGCGGCGCGCCTCGGCCAGCTCCTCCATCTTCGGCGGCCGGTCCTCCTTGACCTTGCAGCCGAGCTTGCTGAAATACCCGGCGCACTTCTTCACTACATCCTGGATGTCCGCGGTCGGATCGACCATGCCACTCGAGGTGTAGAACGCCACCCGCAGTGACTTCAAGTCGACCTTCACCGGATCGCCCAGGGGCACCGGCGCCATCATGGCGTCCGAGTTGTCCGGCCCGGCCAGAATCGGCAGCAGCAGCGCGAGATCCTCGACCCTGCGTGCCAGGGGGCCCGTCTCCTGGAAGGAATCGAACGGTCCACCGTAACCCACGATGTGCCCGGTTCGCGGCACGCGGCCCAGCGTCGGCTTGATGCCGGCGATGCCGTTGTTGTTGGCCGGTCCACGGATCGAGCCCCCGTAGTCGGAACCGATGTCGAAGTATGAGCCGTAAGCGGAAACGATCGCTCCGGCGCCGCCGGACGAACCGGAAGGTGAATAGGCCGTGTTGTAGGGGTTGAACGTCTGTCCGTACACGAGGTTGTATGTGCCCCGCGCCCCGCCGCCGAGCGTGAATTCCGGCGTGTTGGTCTTCCCCAGGAGAATCGCGCCGGCCGCGCGAGCTCGCGCGACAACCGTTGCGTCCCTTCCCGGCACATAGCTCTTGCGCCCAAGCGTGCCGCCTGTACTCACCACCCCGGCAGAATCGAACGAGTCCTTGGCGGTAAACGGCACACCGTGCAACGGGCCCAGGCTCTTGCCGGCCGCGAGCATCGCGTCCGCCTGTTGCGCCTCGGCAAGGGCACGCTCGCGGCAAAAGGCCACGACCGCGTTGATCTTGGGGTTGACCTGATCGATGCGCGCGTAACACGCTTTCACCGCATCGACTGCGGACACCTGTTTGTCGCGAATCAGCTTGGCGATCTCCTTTGCCGAGAGCGACAAGTATTCTTCGGGAGCCGACGCGTAGACCTTCGCGTTGAACCGCGCGAGCGCCAGGGCAACCCCCGTCGCCGCGGAGGTGCCGAGAAAGCGCCGCCGCGACAGTGTGCTCCCCGATTTGGCTATTGCTGTACTCATAGCGAGACGACCTTTATGGTTTGTACCAATACGCGGGCGTTCCCCGCGTAAAGAGCTTCTTTGGGATCATGGCGTGAATGCCCTTGGTGTCATCGACGACCTGGGTCACGTGAAAGTCGACACCGATGCTCGAAAGCGTGAATGCCCTGGCGAAATCGAGCCCCTGGAGATCGGCGAGATACGAGTTGGTCTCGCGAATCGCCATCTGCATTGCCTTGTTGAGATCCGGATCCAGGCCGAAGGCGATGTAGTGGGTGGGGTTCTCGGCCCGGGGCGCCTTGATGGCCTTGCCCTTGTGCACGATGAACTTGACGACGACCGTGTTGGCCGTCTCGATGGCTGTCACCGTCACCTCGCCGTCGCCCTGGCCCGCGTGCGCGTCGCCCGTGAAGAACAAGCCGCCGGGATGAAACACAGGCAGATACAGGGTCGAGCCCGCCACCAGTTCCTTGCAGTCGAGGTTGCCGCCAAACGCTCCGGGCGGGCCACTGCGGCGGTTGGTACCCTCATCATCCGCGGGGAGCGTGGCCATCACGCCCATGAAAGGCCCGAGCGGAACCTCGATGCCGGGCTCGAACACACCGACGTTGCGTTTCAAATCCAGGAGGACCGTCTTCGCAAACTGCTGGGGCACTTCGTCGGGAATGCCGCCGCGGCCCGGCCGCATGCTCACCGTTCCGTAAGGAATGCGCGGAGTCACTGACAGAATCCGCACCTCGAGAGTGTCTCCGGGCATTGCCTCTTGCACCGCGATCGGCCCGACGAGGATATGACCGCTGGGAATGCCGGGCTGGCGGGGAGTCTCCTTGAGGACGCGCGCGGTTTCGCGAACGGCCTGTGCCTGCGCAGCGGTGACGGCAATCCCATTCTCCTTCAGCCACGCGAAGGGATCTTTGTCCTCCCAGCGATTGCCGCCGCCGGTCTCGATCCGCACGGTATCTCCGGATTGGACGGTCAGAACGGGTGCCTTGGAGGCGGGGAAATTCCCGATCACCGCCGTCTCGGGCGTGAGATGCACGACCTGCTCGGATGCAGCCGCCGTCTCAGCAGCCAGCGCACCCAGGGCCCATAGCGCTGCCGTGGCACAAACGATGCTGAGCCTCGTGGTTGCCATCATTGAGCCGCCACTCGGGACCAACTCTCGATCACTCGCTGAGCATCATCGGGGGTCATGCTCTCTCGGCCCGGATGCATAAGGGATCCGCCTCGATCAACCGCACTGCGCAACACCTGGGTCGCCTCCTGTACTCCGGCCATATAGACACGCGCCTCCCGGCGCCCGACATCCCGACCGTCAAGCGCCGGCATGACGACATGCGCATACCGCGCGTCGTTGAAAATCAGGAACGCCAACTCCGCCTCGTGCGCCGATGTCGGTAGCAACTCCGCGATGCGCCTGACGTACGGGATCTGTTTCTCCATCGCGCCGAAGGCGATACGAGCTTCCTGCTCCGCCTGCCGCGTATCGCCGCTCCGCTGCAGCATCTGCGCGCGATACATGTGATCGGTGTAGCCCTCGTGCCGATGGCTCCATACGGAAGTGGCACCGAACGTGAGGACCGCCATTGGGATACCGAAATAGGCCGCCTGCCTCAGGAACACCTGCACAGCGGTGCGGGGCTTGGCGCGCTCCCACCACGACTCCCGACTCTCCGTGCCCCCCAGGCTCTGATGGTTCTGTTGGTGGCGGACCTTCCAGATGAAGCCATCGTAATAGTAGTGCAGTAGCGTGGAAGTAAATCCGACGGCTAACAGCGCGGACATCAGCCAACGGCTTTCGAACTTCGTGGTAATCACATCGCCGTAGAGCAGGCAGAAGGCGACGTACCCGCTGGCGGCGAGCCACCCTCCACGCTTGTGGAGCATGTGGAAGAGGCCGGTGCGTGCACGCGCCGGCTGTGCAGCCAGACCCCGGTTGTATCGCCACACGATCGCAAGGTACTGCGTCATGTGCACGATCCCGATGCAGGCAAAGCCCACCTTGAAACTCCAACCCGGCGCGAGACTTCTGATCAGGCTGTTGGGCGTGTAGGTGAGATACATGACCGGAAAGGTGCCGAGCACGAGCAGGACCTTCGCCGGACTGACGAAGTATCCCTGCCGCCGGCACCAGTACAGATAACCTGCGTATGCGCAGACCGAGAGTCCGGCACCGATCTCGCCCGCCGAGGTGAGTACCTCCAGAGCCTGCGGGGTCACTGCCATCAGGACTGGAATACGCGCGCTGGTGTACAGGTCGGAAAGAAACTCGGGAACCCATGCACCGCTGGCGAGCAGTACGAACGTGAAGAAGCTGACGCACAGGAGCAGATCGAAGCGCGCGGCGAGCCTGCGCGGCGCTTCGTTGTGGCGATCGTAGATCCTCATGAACCCGTAGTGCTGACGCAGGAAGTGCCAGGGGTCCCACAAGGCGAGCATCAGATACAGATACAGAAACCACTCGACCGGATATCCCTGGCAGGCAATGAAGACCAGAACCCCGGCCGAGAACGCCAGCGGCACCACCGGCCCCAACAGCAGCGTCCATCGGAACCGGCGTAGCAACTCGACATCACCGTAGATGCGGACGAACGTCGGCATGTGATGCGCGACGGTGAAGATGACGTGGGTTCCAACGATCAGCGTCGTAGCTTTTGATGGAGTGAAAATCACGAACGCCGCGATGGCCAGCCCGAGCACGATCACCGGCGCCGCCAGCACGAGGAGGGTGTCCTGCAGAGGATCGAGGATCCAGTTCTGTCGCGGCCGGCGCGACTGCGTCTCGGAGACGTCCCCGAATGCGCCGCCCAGCCGGTTGATCATCACACTCCCCATGTAAAAAAAGACGTGGGTTGGATGACATACCCTACCCACGTCTTTACCACTCCCGGTTCAGGTCCTACCGGAAATCCTTGTGTACCGAGAGCTCCCAACGCGCCCGTGGCATCACCGAGACCAGCGTGCCGGTGTTGTCGCTGATGTCGGCTCGGAAGTACAACTCGTTGAAGGCGTTGAAGGCACTGAGCCGCCAGTGCCAGGTGGGACGATCGTACGTAAGGGCGAAGTCGACCGGCGTTGCCGCAGGCAGACGGACACTCTTGACGCGGTTGGCCCACACCGAGGAGAAGCGGTTGGCGCCCGCATAGACCCCTAAGCCGAACGGGAACGTGTAGTTCATGTTCAGCGCGAACTGCATCGCCGGATCGCCAGTGCGATCCTGGTACATGGTGAAGCCGGTCGGCATGACGACCGACGGCCGGCCACCGTAGGTGAACGCCTCGGCAGGAAAGATCACCTTGCCCGTCAGAGGATCCACAACGTCCTGGAACCCCAGATCGCGGCCGGTGGCATCGATGTTGGTGCCGGACGTCGCCCCCACTTGATAGAC
>FTEY01000581.1_pt1 | contig 10554 bp, 8 predicted proteins | sample 1640321 | NCBI WGS metagenome assembly FTEY01 (sample SAMEA3914816, study PRJEB12502) | metagenome | biome: forest; material: soil | place: USA | collected 2011-09-16 | depth 0.3 m
GGGCGTGGTGATGACCTCATCCCCGGGGCCGACCCCGGCGATGCGCAGCCCGATCTCGAGGGTGCAGGAGCCGGAGTTGAATGTCCTGACGGGACGGCCATGGAAGTACTTGGACAGGCGGGCCTCGAATGTCTGGACCCGGGCGCCGTTGCCGGTGAGCCAGCCTGAGCGCAGCACCTCGACGACAGCGGCGATCGTGGCTTCATCGACCGTGGGCCGGGTGAAAGGAAGGAACGACTGGGAGGAGGCTTCGCTCATGAGGTCACTCGAAAGTTGCGGTGCGCGAGCCCGGATTATAGCCGCGGCACCCCCCGCGGGCCTGCGCGGCTGACCAAGGGCGTTCAGAACTGTGCGTGCACGCGAACGGCGAAGATCGAGACGGGACCTCGATCCGAGTTGTACGCAGGATTGCGCGCGAACTGGTAGTTGATACTGAACTGGGCGTGCGGCAGCACGGCGATGTCGTAATAGGTCTCGAGAATCTGCTCCGATCGTGGGTGCGGCAGTTGGCCGTCGCCCACCAGAATGCCAAGACCACCGGCGTTCAGGTAGCGCTTGCGGGCCGCCGAGATCTCGTTGACGACCGCGGCCAGCCCCACCGTGTCGTGGGCCCGGTCCCAGCGCGCGCCCTGCAGCGACAACCCGGCCGACACTGTCCGGTCCACGTCCGTGAATTCGTACGCCTCAACGTTGCCCGCAGCCCCACCTGCGCGCAGGAAAGCGCCGAGATCCGAGGTCAGAGCCTGTTCGAGGTTGACGCTCAGGCCGAGGCGGTCGCGCAGTTGCCGTACCAGGCCGACATCGGGCGCCTGACCCGTAGCCTGTCCCAGTCGGACCGCATCGTCCAGCAGTCCCATCCTGCCGCGGCTGTCGAAGACAGTCAGCAGCAGCTTTCCCGGAAGGCCCGCCAACTCGTGCCGGTGCTCGATTTCGAACACACCCTGCAACTCGTGCAAGCCTGGCTCGAGGTGCTCACTGTTTGGAACGTTAGACAGGTCGAAGATACCCGCACGAACGGTCCAACGTCCCTGGTACCACTCTGCAGCAGCGCCCACCGTGTAACCCCACGCGTCGGCGGCGTAGTCGAACGACGCGGCGTCGACGGTTGCCCAGTTCAGAAAGTCACCCCGGGGATCATGCGCGTATTTGTTGTTGTCGAACACGTCGACGACACTGAATTTCCCTAAGGTGAAGACCAACCGGTTCTCGCTCTGCAGGCCGCCGAACGTGTTGGCGTCCGGCTCGGTGTCCGTGGACTCGCCGCTCAGATTGACCGTCTGTTTGACGAAGAGTCTGGGCAGTCGCAGATAGGGTTTCTTGCGGCCCACCTTGTAGGCCTCGGCGCTCGGGAAACCTGCCATGCCCACGGTGTTGTCGAGGCCGAAGCCCTGATCTATCTCCGGATTGGCCCACAGCTCGGCGTTACGCCACAGCCGTGCTCCGAGATATAGGGTCGCGTCGACTGTCTCGCGGCCGATGCGAGGCGAGAGGCTGTTCTCTCCCTGGTAAGGCGAACGAAAGTCGGAGGTGGCCTGCTCCACGAAAGTGAATTGGCCGTGAATGGCAAAATTGTCGCCGGTGGGGGGAAGAGTCGGTGTCATGCAACTAGTTCAAGGGGCAAGATGGTCGACCTGGACTCCAACCCCACGAAGTTGATCGAGGTGGTGGAGACTGGCAAGCAGATGCTGATGACGCGTGGTTCGCTCACCAGCTTCAGCATCGCGAACGACGTGGCTACGTACTTCGCGATCATTCCGGCGGCGTCGCGGCCGCCGACTACCAGGCTGCTCGGGTCGCGCGTTCCCGCCACCTGGCCCCCACAGTCGTTCAAGGTCTCATTGCCGCCCACACCCAGGGCCGGATCCTCGGCTTTCTGGGCGAGCCCCGGGTTGACGTGCCGGATCTGACCGTCGCGCTCGATGACCTCAAATAACTCACTTAGATCAATAGGTTGTTGACATCCGTTAACGTGCGGTAACGCGGCAATAACCGTACTTCGTTTGTGTCCCGGCGGAGGCTTGCTCAGGATCCCACGCTCGCGTCGCGTTTCTGCCGCGAATAACCACTCCCGGGGTACGGATGAAGTCGAAGAACAGGAGCGCCATTGGAGGCGCCGTGGCGGCCATTCTTTGGGGCGCAGGGTCGCCCGCTTTCGCGGGAGATGCGGTCGCTGCCGACGACGCCATAGTGACCGCGGCTGCCTCCGGACCCTCCATTGTGACCGCGGCTGCGCCCGGATCCTCGGTGAACGACCTCTCCGAGGTGACCGTGACCGCCTCCCGCCTGAACCTCCTGGGCACGGCGACGACCGCCAGCCAGGGATCGGTCACCGAACAGGAGCTCGACTTGCGTCCCGCCTACCGCGTCGGACAGCTCCTGGAGAGTGTCCCGGGCCTGGTGGTGACGACCCACTCGGGCGAGGGCAAGGCCAATCAGTACCTCGCCCGCGGCTTCAACCTCGACCACGGCACCGACATTGCCAATTTCGTCGACGACATGCCGGTGAACCGGCCGACCAATGCCCACGGCCAGGGCTACACCGACCTGAACTTTCTGATGCCGGAGATGGCCAACGGCCTGGACTACACCAAGGGACCCTACTACGCCTCGGTAGGCGACTTCGGCTCGGTCGCTTCGACGCATATGAAGCTGGCGAACGACATCCCGACCCAGGTCGCGATGTCCGGCGGCTCGCTCGGCATCTACAACGTGTTTGCCGGCGGGACGACTCACTTCAGCGACGACAGCCGACTGCTGGGTGGCGTCTACTACGGCCACGTAGACGGGCCATTCACTCACCCGGACGACTTTGAGAAGCAGGCTGCGACGTTCCGCTTCAGCCACGGCACAGATTCCGATGGCTACAGCATCACCGGCATGTACTTCCACGGCAACGGCAACATGACGACGGACCAGCCGGTGCGCGCGGTGGAAGAGGGCCTCATCAGCCGTTGGGGTTCGCTCGATCCGAGCGATGGCAGTCATTCCGAGCGCCACAGCCTCTCCATGCACTTCGGAACGACTGGCGACAGTTGGAAGTTCAGCTCCAGCGCCTACTACATCCACACGAACATGATTCTGTGGAACGACTTCACCCACTTTCTGAACGATCCGGCCAACGGCGACCAGGAGCAGCAGGACGAACGCCGCGATACGGTCGGCGGCCAGGCCGCATTCACGTTTACCCACGACCTGGGGCCGATTCACAACGATATCGCCGTCGGCTTGCAGGCCCGCTACGACGATGCGTATCTCGATCGCAAGCACACGCTGCACCGCGCCCCACTCACGTACTGCTCGGATGTGCAGCCTGACGGGTCGGCAATTCAGGTTCCTACCGCTGGCGGAATCTGCAATGCCGACGAAGTGCATCTCCTGGACATCGGGCCGTATATCGAAGACACGACGCATTGGATGCCGTGGCTACGAACAGTCGTGGGACTGCGCCAGGAGTACTACCGCGCGACAGATCACAGCGAGACGTCCGGATTCCTCGCCACAAAGGACCAGACGCTGTTTCAGCCGAAGGGCAGTCTGATCATTGGGCCCTTTGCCCAGACGGAGTTTTATTTCAGTGCGGGCAGGGCGTTCCACTCGGACGACGTGCGCGGCGTGTTCGGTACGGTTCCGGTGGAAGGTATTCCGGGCGCCGTCGGCACGACGCCGCTGATGGCGCCCACCAAAGGCATCGAGTTGGGAGCCAGAACCAACCTCATCCCGAAGTTGTCCGTGCAGGTGGCGGTGTTCCGTCAGGACTTCGAGTCGGAGCTGACCTACGACGCGGACCAAGGGCAGGACTCTGCGAGTGCCCCCAGCCGGCGCGAGGGCCTGGAGATCTCGGCGCAGTACCATCCGCTGCAGTGGATAGAGTTCAACACCGATCTGGCCTTCTCGAAGGCGCGCTATCGCGGCAACCTGGATGACTTCGGCCTCGACGGTCCGTTCATTGCCAACGCTCCGAAGTTCATCGGCTCTTTCGGAGTGCTGGTCAACAACTTCGGCCCGTGGTCAGGTGGCCTGCAGTGGCGCAAGCTGGGTCCTTACCCGATCAGCGATGGCGACCGGGATCCGCAGGACGCCGGCTACAGTGAAATCAATCTCGATGTCGCGTACCGGTTCACGCCCCACTTGAAAGGGCAGCTGAGCCTGTACAACGTAACCAACACCAAAGCCGACTCATCCGCGTATTTCTACGGCTCGCGTATCCAAGGGGAGCCGGCCGAGGGAGTGAGGGGCTTCCAGGTTCACCCGCTGGAGCCGTTCTCGTTCGTGGCGAAGATCACCGCGACGTTTTAAGTGCCGCCGCGTCAGCTAACGCGCGACGGACTTCCCGTACACTTCGACCTGCGCCACGTCCGACCAACCACCCGCGCCGTGCCCGCTGCCGGGCGTCAGGTCGGCAAAGCCGATCTCGTCGACCTTGGTCAGATCGATCTTGTCGGTCAGAAGGCCCTGGGTGACGACGCGTGTGATGTCGAGCTTGAGCCAGCGAACATCGGCGAGCGAGATCTCGCTGACCAGCCAGTCGCGCGGCGACGCATCCGCGTGATCAGCCACATACCAGGTGCCGTCCGCCAGTTTCACGATGGGCCGGATCTGGTGGAAACCCGAGGTCTTGGTATTCCAACGGATGCGTCCCAGGCCGGTCAGATCGGCGAAGTGTTCCTTGTCCTTGAATGCCAGGGCGCACGGTGAGGTACACAGGCCGGTCCACACGTGTACGGGGTTGTTCTCGTCGCCCGGTTTGCCGAGGATCGAGACTTCGCCCGCGGGCACATACAAGGTCATTTCCAGGTTGGGGTTGTCGTTCGACTCCGCATTGACGGGGTACTCGCCGCCCTTGGGGGCCAGCTTCCATTCCTCCTTGAAGAACAGGCCAGGGCGGCTGATCCGCGGCGCCTCGACCGGGCCGCCAGGTGCGCCGGACGCGGGGGCCTTTGCGGCGGGAGCTGGGGCGCCTTTGGCTGCGGCGTCCTTGCCGGCTGACTGAGCGCTGGCCTGGGTCACGGCGACGGACAGGGTCATCGTCACCAACAGAACCGGCAATCGAACGAACCGACTCCACATGTGCGCAGCTTCCTTGAGTTGACCTACGACCACAGACCCAGCAGCCAGCATAACAGTTGCATTCCGGCATGGCCGTCCGCACAGTGGGCCAGCGGCTGCTCCGAGCGAAGGCGGGGTGTGAATTACGTGCACACCGGGGAGACCAAGCCGCACACCAGCGTGCGCAAGGGGGCGGGTATGCAACTCGATCGTCGTGGGTTCATCGCGGGACTGGGTGGGGCGACCGTCGTCGCCGGTATGGCCGACGAGGCCAAAGCGGATGCTCTGGAGCGGCACCTGATGGCGCAAACCGCGCCTGCCGCGTCAGGCACCGGCGGCACGTCGGCAGCGGCATCCGCGGGTGCTGCGGGCGCGGCGAAGTTTCCAACGGTCGCCGATCTGCAGGCCGAGATCGAGACACGCCCGACGCGCAAAGGTGTGGGCAATCTCTTCGCCTCTGCCAACGGCAACGTGAAGCGACTCCAGCCCCTGCCGGAGAAGCCGACATTGGCCGATTACTTCCGGCTGCGCTTCACCGCGACTTCCAATCACTGTCTGCAAAGCGCCAACCGGGCGATGCAGAACGGCATGCCCGAGGAGATCATCCTGGCGTGCCTGCTTCACGACACCGTCCTCGAGCTGATGCATGTCGACCACGGTTGGTGGAGTGCACAGATGTACGAGCCGTACGTCTCCGAGAAGGTGGCGTTCGCGATCCGCTATCACCAGGCATTGCGGTTCTACGAAGACAAGGCGCATGGGTACGAGTATCCCGATCTTTACCGACGGATGTTTGGCGTGGACTACAAGCCGGAGCCCTATATCGAGCGCACCTATCAGATGGTGCGCAACCACAAGTGGTATCTCGAGCCGCGGCTGGTGACGGTCAACGATCTGTACGCGTTCGAGCCGGGCGTTCACCCACAGTACGAGCAGTTCACCGACATCGTCGGCCGGCACTTCAAGCAGCCGAAGGAAGGGCTGGGCTTCGACAACAGCGCCTCGGCGCACATGTGGCGCTCGATCTCGACGCCGGACCATCCGCTCTAGGCATAGACCACGGTGCGGACAGCCTCCGGACCTTCATATCGGCGTGGGGGCGGTGGCGTAGCAGAATTGCGCGCCCCCCGAATTCGAGAGCGGTATCGCCGAGGTCCCATGCGCAGAGTGTCATTGAGTGTCCTGTTCGGCCTTGCAGCTTGCACAGGCCTGTGTCTGCTTACCGCGGGCTGCAGCCAGCAGGACGACAAGCCCGCCGCGACAGCGGCCGCAGCGCCCCCGCCCCGTCAGTTCGCCCAAGTGGATGCGGCACGCCTGCTCGCCGCGGACGATGCGGCTAACGCCGGTCAGTGGATGAGCTATGGCCGCGACTACAACGAGCAACGCTTCAGTCCGCTGAAGAGCATCAATACCGACACCGTGAAGAACCTCGGCCTCGCGTGGTTCGCCGATTTCGACACTCACCGCGGTCAGGAGTCGACGCCGATCATGGTTGACGGCGTCATCTATGTGACGACCGCGTGGAGCAAGGTCTACGCGTACGACGTAAACACTGGCAAGGAGCTGTGGAAGTTCGACCCCAAAGTTCCGGGCACGTGGGCCGTCAATGCGTGTTGTGATGTCGTCAACCGCGGTGTCGCGGCTTGGCACGGCAAGGTTTATCTCGGAACGATCGACGCGCGCCTGATCGCCATCGACGCGGCCACCGGCAAGTCCCTGTGGGAGACCCAGGTGGGCGAGAAGGATGGTCGATACTCGATCACCGGGGCGCCGCGTATCGCCGATGGTCGTGTATTCATGGGCGAGGCTGGCTCGGAGTTCAGCCAACGCGGCTTCATGTCAGCCTTCGACGCCGAGACGGGCAAGCTGCTGTGGCGCTGGTACGTCGTTCCGGGCGATCCCACGAAAGGGTTCGAGAATAAACAGATGGAGTTGGCCGCCAAGACCTGGGGCGGCAATTGGTGGAAGACCGGCGGCGGTGGCGGACCGTGGGACGGCATTGCGTACGACCCGGTCAACAAGTTCGTCCTGATCGGTACCGGCAACGGCGCGCCGTGGCCCGCGGAGATCCGCAGCCCCGGCAACAACGACAATCTCTATCTGTCCTCGATCGTGGCGCTGCGCGCGGACACCGGCGAGTACGTGTGGCACTACCAGATGACGCCGCGCGACAGCTGGGACTATGACAACACCGCACAGATTACGATTGCCGACCTGACCCTCGACGGCCAGAAGCGTCATGTCGCGATGCAGGCCTCGAAGAACGGGTTCTTCTATGTACTCGACGTGAAGGACGGCACGCTGCTGTCGGCGCAGCCCTACGTGAAGGGCATCAACTGGGCCAAGGGCATCGACATGAAGACCGGCCGCCCGATCTTCAATCCGGCCGCCTTCTACGACAAGAACAACAAGGGCTTCATCCAGATCCCGAGCTACCAAGGCGGCCACAACTGGCAGCCGATGGCCTTCAGCCCCGAAACCGGTCTGATGTACATTCCGGCCACTGAGATGTCCTATCCCTACGTGGCCACGCGCGACGACGACAATCCGATGGGACAGAAGCTGTCGATCAGCTTCGTCAAGGGCGCGGCGATGCTCAAGGACCCGAAGGCGCTGCGCGTCAACATGGGTTTCCTGTTGGCATACGACCCGGTGAAGCAGAAGGAAGTCTGGCGCGCGCCCTTCGCGGATGGTCGCAGCGGCGGTGCGGTGGCCACCGCCGGTGGCATCGTGTTTGCCGGCAACTCGAAAGAGCTGGAGTTCGCCGCCTATCGTGCCGATACCGGCGAGCGGCTCTGGGGGCAGGGGGCGCAGACCGGCGTGCTGGCGGCCCCAGCGACGTTCGAAGTGGACGGCGAGCAGTACGTCGCGGTCGTGGCCGGTTACCGCGTGAGCGGCAACTATTGGGCGCCCAACTATTCGCGGTTGTTGGTCTACAAGCTTGGCGCTACCGCGAAGCTGCCGGACCCGGTGCCCGTTCCCGAACCCGTGCTCAATCCGCCAGCCCAGTTCGGGACGCCGGCGATGATCGCGCACGGCCGGGAGCTCTATGGCCGCTTCTGCGGTACCTGCCACGGCAACGCCGGCTTCAGTCGGGGAATGTTCCCCGACCTGCGTTATGCGGGCGCCATCAACAGCGGCGATGCCTTCAAGACGATCGTGATCGACGGCGTGTTGAGTGCCAATGGCATGGTGTCGTTCGCCCAGGCGTTGCAGCCTGACGAGCCGGAGGCGATCCGCTCGTACCTGGTTTCCGAGGCGATCGCGGGCAAGAAAGCGCCACCTGCGCCGTTCGGAGCGCCGGCGGCGCCGACACCGACGCCTCACGGAGGATGATGCGTCGCGCGCTATTTCAGGTACACCTGTGGACGGGGCTGGCCAGCGGGCTGTACATCCTGGCGATCTGCCTATCGGGCAGCGCGATCGTGTTCCGGCTCGAGATGAACCGGACGTTTTGCGGGCCGAGGTGTGAGCCGGCGTTCGTCACGGGGTTGGCCGAGTTTCACGATCAGCTGCTGGGCGGACGCACCGGCCTCCTGGTGAACGGAATCGGCGCGCTCACGGTGGTGCTGATGCTCGTCAGCGGAGTGGTGTTATGGTGGCCACGGCGTGGCTACTGGCTGCGGAGCATCACGGTCCGCACCGGGGTGAGCGGCCGGCGTTTCATCCGGGAGTTGCACAACGCGCTCGGATTCTGGCTTCTGATCTTTATCGTGATGTGGGTGGTAACGGCGCTGTATTTTGCGTTTCCAAACGCCTTCAGCGCGGTGAGCGATGATGTCGTCGCGCCGGCGGTGCGGCTGCATTTTGGGCGGGCTTTCGGGCTGACGGTGAAGATTTTGTGGGCGGTCCTGGGAGTTGGACCGTGTGTCTTGTTCATCACGGGTGCGCTCATGTGGTGGCACCGTTCGGGAGAAAAGAAATGGCAGATCATGAGAAATCGCGCGACCGTTCGCTGACGAGCTCGGGTCGGGCGCGGCGGCGTTTCCTCGAGAGCTCGGCCCTGGTAGCGGCCGCGGGCACCACTGTTGGCCTGGCTGCGGGGCTGACGCCCGCCGTCGCGGCGGGTAGCGCTGGGTCCCGGTCGGGCGCGGGCGCAGAGGCCGGCAAACTAGCCGCCGCGCCGGGGAATTGCGTTGCGGTGAACGCACCCATGAAGGATGTCGAGGGCAAGGTTGCCTTCATCACCGGGGGCGATAGCGGCATCGGTCTTGGTATCGCCAAAGCCTTTGCCGATGCAGGCATGAAGGTGGTGATCACCTACAGAAGCAAGGCGCATCTCGACGATGCGATGAAGTTGCTCGCGAGCGCTGGCGATCGTGTGCACGCGGTCAATCTCGACGTCACCGATAGGGCTGCGATGGAGAAGGCGGCCGCCGAGACGGTCGACGTGTTCAAGAAAGTCCATGTGGTCGTCAACAATGCCGGCGTCGCGGTGATCGGCGGGCTGAGCACGGCCAGCTACGATGATTGGGATTGGGCCATGGGCGTGAACGCAACCGGTGTGTTCAACGGCGTCCGTACCTTCATGCCGCGCATCAAGGCGCACGGCGAGGGCGGGCAGATCGTCGCGACTTCTTCGCTCGCGGGCATCCTTGGGCATGGCCCGGCGGCCGTCTATACGGCGTCCAAATTCGCTGTGGTCGGCATGATGGAGGCCCTGCGCTCCGAGCTCGAGGGGACCAACATCGGTGTGACGGTGTTTTGCCCCGGGATCGTCAATACCAACATCGGCAGCTCCGCCCGCAATCGGCCGACCAATATGACGGATACGGGGTTCAAGCCGGACGCCAAGATGATGGCCGCCATTCCGAAGGAGGTCCGCGAGGGGCGCGGGCCGCCGCCGGGAATGGACCCCTTGGATGCCGGGCAGCGCGTGCTGCACGGCGTTCGCAACAATCAGCTGTACGTTCTGACGACGCCGGAGTTCGAAGGCGAATTCCGGGCGCGTGGGGAAGCGATCCTGGCCTCGGTGCCGACGGACGTGACGACTACGCCGGCTCGCGAGGCGGTCGGTCGGGCGATTCTCGGCAAGACGGTGTATGCGGCGGAGCGGGATCGGCGGCTCTGCGAGCGTGCCAGCACCAAGAAGGCGTAGAACACACAGGCGCGGCGGGTCGTGTAAGATCCGCCGCGCGATGATCTATCCTGCCGTCCGCGGCCCGCTCTTCTGCCTCGATCCCGAGCGCGCCCACGCACTTACCCTCAGTGCGCTACGTGGCTTGGGCCGCGTAGCGCCTTCGCGTCACCCGTCCGGGTCTCCCGTCCAGTTGCTGGGCCTATCGTTCGCGAATCGCGTGGGCATCGCGGCCGGCTTCGACAAGAACGGCACCGCTGTCGCCGGCCTGCTCGCCCTCGGGTTTGGGCACGTCGAGGTCGGGACTGTTACTCCAAAGCCGCAAGCCGGCAATCCACAGCCGCGGATCTTCCGACTTGTTGCGGCCGACGCGCTCATCAACCGGATGGGCTTCCCGAACGACGGCGCTGAACGCGTCGTGGCGCGCCTCA
>FTEY01000625.1_pt1 | contig 10466 bp, 6 predicted proteins | sample 1640321 | NCBI WGS metagenome assembly FTEY01 (sample SAMEA3914816, study PRJEB12502) | metagenome | biome: forest; material: soil | place: USA | collected 2011-09-16 | depth 0.3 m
AGGAGAGACCCGTGTGCTGCACGCCGGCATCTATCCGCGCGAAATCGTGCATCGGCAGAAGCCGCGCAAGTCCTATCGCAGCGTCAAGGTCTAACGGAAAGCCACTATGAGCACAAAAAACGCCAAGCCAATGGCTCGCGATGCACGTCTCGTGGCTTATGCGTTGAGCCGCCGTCAATTCATTCGCACTGGCACTGCGGTCGGCGCCGGTGGGTTGATCGCCACGTTGGGCCTCAGTCGATACGCCGCTGCCCAGGGAGCCCCAGCCGCCCAAGCGGGCGCGGACGCGTCCGGTCAGTCCGATGCTCCGCCACAAGCCGGCGCGCCCGGGCAGCGCCCCCCTGCGCCGCCGGAGCCCACCGTCTCCCAACCTCCGCCGCTGAAGGATCTGAAGGGCAAGGTCGCCTACGTGACCGCGGCCTCGGACGGGATTGGCCTTGGAATCGCGCGCGCCGCATCCAACGCAGGTATGAAGGTCGTCATCGGCTACCGCAATGAGGACCGTCTGAAGGCCGCGCTGCCCTTGTTCAAGGCAGGCAATGCCGGCGTGTTCGCGGTGAAGCACGACGTCACGGACCGTGATGGCTGGAAGAGCCTGCTGGATCAGGTAATCAAGCAGTACGGCAAGCTGCATCTGGTCGTGAACAACGCCGGCATCAAAACGTTGCGCCAGGCGAGCCAGGCCAAGTTTGACGAGTGGGACAACGCTGTCGCCGTGAATTTCACCGCGATCTACAACAGCGTCGCGGCATGCCTGCCGCACATGATGGAGCACAAGGAGGGCGGCCACTTTGTGACAACCGCGTCAATGGGCGGACTCCTTCCCGGTGTCAACGCGGGTGTGTACACAGCCACGAAGATCGCTGCCGTGGGCATCATGGAAGCGCTGCGTGTCGAGCTCGAGACCACCAGCGTCGGCACGTCGGTGTTCTGTCCCGGCGGCGTCAACACTGACAACTACTTCGCGACCGGCGAAGAGAACCCGTACCACCGGCCTGGCGCACCGCAGCGCCCATCCGGCGCGTCTCGTCCAACCTTGACGTCGATGGACCCTTTGGAAGCCGGCGAACGGGTGATGAATGGCATCGTCAACAACGATCTATTCATTCTCAGCCACCCGGAGTTCAAGCCAGGGATGCAGGAGCGCTACGACGCGATCATGGCTGCCACGCCCAAGATCGAGACGCCCATCAATCCGGAGCGCATCGCCTACGAAGCTCGGGTCACGCGCTGCGGCATCTACGAGCGCGAGATCGCGCATCGCAGGCTCAAGCGCTCGAGCTACCGCTCCGTCTAAGGACGCAATGCCGGCCGCCGTGCTGGCGGCCGGCCACTGCCGCGGTTTAACGCCAATCTAACGGGCCACTAACGCGCCGCTAACGAACCAACACCTGCGGCGCGCAACTCCTTACGGGAACCTAACACCGGCCTGTCAGATCCTGCCGGCGCGGCGATTTTCACGGCACCGACACATAGCGAACGTACCTTCGGCGCTTCCTTGAACCAACATGGGGAGCGTCGAAGAATGCGTCTCATCAAACCTGCAACCTCACTGCTGGCTGGCGTGGCCCTGGCCGCGGCCGCAAGCGGCCAAGCTGACGACTCCGCGCGTCTGCGACACGGCGCCATCCAACACGTTCTGCTGGTCAGCATCGACGGCATGCACTCCGTCGACTTCGTCAATTGCGCGAACGGCATCGCCGGCGCCAATAGCGGCATGCCTTACTGCCCAAACCTCGCTGCCCTGCGGGCCAATGGTGTCGACTACCTCGATGCGTCGACTTCCAAGCCGTCCGATTCGTTCCCGGGACTGATGGCAATCGTCAGCGGTGGCACGCCGCGAACCGTCGGCGCGTTCTATGACGTTGCCTATGATCGCTCGCTGGCTCCGCCCGCCAAGGGTACCGGTAACGGACTGGCCGCCGGCAGCTGCACTCCCGGTGTCTTCAACGGTACGACCACCGAATATGAGGAAGGCATCGACATCGATCAGTCCTTCCTGAACGGCGTCGGCAGCGGTTCCTCCACAGACGGTGGCGTAGCTTCCATCGATGCGGCGAAGCTGCCTCGGGACCCGGCGCACGGTTGCGCGCCCGTCTATCCGTGGAACTTCGTGCGTACCAACACGATCTTCGGTGTCATTCACCGCGCCGGTGGCTACACCGCCTGGTCCGACAAGCATCCGGCATATGCCGCCGTTGCCGGCCCCAACACCAGCGGGTCCGCGGCCGTGGCTGGCAACCTGGACGACTACTACTCGCCCGAGATCAACTCCGTGCCGGTAGCGATGACCACCGCGGGCTGCACGGCGAATGATGATCCGAATTTCGCCAGCCTCGGCGCGTACACGGACAGCTTCGCGTTCGTCAAGTGCTACGACGCTCTGAAGGTCAAGGGCGTCCTGAACCAGATCGACGGCTTTACGCACAATCGCTCTGCGCGTGCTCGGGTACCGACGATCTTCGGCATGAACTTCCAGGCCGTGAGCGTCGGCCAGAAGCTCATCGAAGCCGGAGTCGGCAAGGGCGGCTACCAGGATGCGGCGGGAACACCCAGCCCGCTGCTGCTGGGGGAGATCCAGTTCGCCGACCAGCAGATCGGCCACTTCGTCGCCGAGCTCAGGAAACAAGGTCTTTGGGACTCCACGCTGATCGTGATCACCGCCAAGCATGGCCAGAGCCCCGTCGACTCGGAGCGCTACACCGGAATCAGCGCCTCCGGCCCGGTGACGACTTCGCCGTCGCGATTGCTGGACGCGTGCCTGCCGGACTCGGAATCGAATGCCGGCAATCAAATCGGACCGACCGAGGACGACATCTCGCTGTTGTGGCTGCGTAGCGGCTGTGCGACCGCCGCAGCGGTCACCACACTGGAGACCCAATCACCTGCATCCGCCAACATTGCCGGAATCGGACAGATATTCTGGGGTCCGGGCATCGCACAGATGTTCAACACACCTGGCATGCCGCCGCACGGAGATCCGCGCACGCCTGACATCATCGTGACGCCGGACGTCGGTGTGACCTACTCGAAGAGCACGGCGAAGCAGGCGGAGCACGGCGGATTCGCTCACGACGACACGAGCGTCATGCTACTGGTCTCGAACCCGCACTGGGCGGCGAAGACCTTTACGGCTCCGGTCACGACGACTCAGGTCGCGCCTACGATCCTGACGGCGCTGGGACTCGATCCCGGCAGCCTCGATGCGGTGCGCATCGAGGGGACAGCCGCTCTGCCGGGACTGAAGACCGGCGACGACGATCAGCACTGAGCCGGGTTCGGGCGTCCAGCCTGTTCAAGCGTCCAGAAAGGCCTGCGGACCGGCTTCAGCCGACCCGCAGGCCCTCTGAATCCCGACCCTGAACGCGACCCGGGCTCGTGCCAACATCGATTGGACCGCCGTGTGCCCCATCCCAAGACGGTCCGCGATCTCCTCGACCGACTGTCCTTCGATGTACTTCCATTCCAGGGCATTGGCATATCGGTCGGGAAGCTGATCGAGCACTTCGTGAACCCTGCGCACGATCTCCGCTCGTGAGCACGCAAAGAGCGGATCCGCATTCGCTTCGTCTTCGAGCGCGTCGACGATCTCAAACAGATCCGGCTCGTCGTCGATGAGTACGACGTGCTCGTGATAGCGCCGCAGCACACGCACCCGATCGACTATCTCCCGCAGGCAGATGCGGCACAGCCAGGTGAAGACGGCCGCGTCGCCGCGGAAGCTCGCAAGCTTGCGCATGGCCTTGCAGAGTGAGGTGACGACAACCTCACGCGCGAGTTCTTCATCCCCTTCCAAACGGGATTTAGCGAACCGGAACAGACGGGAGAAGTTAGCATCAAAGAAACTGCCGAAGGCTTGGCTGTCGCCCTCCAGCATTCTGGCGATGAGGGGCGCCTCATCGTCAAAGTCGGCCGGAGTCGTCACACCCTGATCCATGTTCATGCGTCCACCGACTCCTCAGTGGTGGATACGACCGATGACTGCAGCCTGATACGGAAGACAGTGCCCTCCCCCGATCGACTCTCTGTCTCGATCCGCCAGCCCAGGCGATCACAGATGCGGCTCACGAGATACAGACCAAGACCGAGGCCACGACTTTGCGCCCCGCGGTAGCGTCGTTCGAAAATCCGCTCCAGATCCTCAGGCGGAATGCCAATCCCCGTATCACGGACGGTCAACGTATCTCGAGTGAGCGTCACGCTTATCGTGCCGTGCTGGGTGTAATTCACAGCATTCAGGAGGAGATTATTGACGACGGACGCGACCATGACAGGCGCTCCCTTGACCACGACCGGCTCGAGCTCCACGAGTATTTCCACCTCGCTGGAAGCAATACTCGCAGCCGCCATGTCAGTCGATTCGGTAACGATCCGATTGAGAGCGCTGAACTGCGCGGGACCATTGCTCTCGCCTCTCGCGAGATACAACAGCGCCTCGATCAACGACTGCATCTGCGAGCAGGCGCGCTGAATGCGTGCCAGACGCTCGACTCCCGCAGCGGATAGTCCCGGTTCCTCCGAAAGCAGTTGCGCCGAGCTCGAGATGATCGACAAGGGAGTGCGCAGCTCGTGGCTCGCGTCCTCGGTGAACGACTGCTCTCGCTCCAATACCCGCTCGAGTCGCTCCACGTATCCGTCGAACGCCGCTGCTATCACCCCCACTTCGCGATTGGCGAAGTGGTTGCCCAGGCGGCCACTGCGCTGCAGTGGGTCCATGTGCTCGACCCGGTCGGCCAGTTGCGTGACCGGACGCATGACCATGCGTGCGAGAGTGAAGCCAACCACCGCTGCAAATCCGAGAGCGAATACGCCGACCACGATTGCGGCGGTGATGACTCGTCCTTCGAGGGTATCGACCTTCTCGGTGTCCATGGCGAGATAGAGGCGCCCGCGCTGACTGTCCTCGACGGCAACGGAGTAGAAGCGGCCGTCCAGAAGCACATCCTCGTGATATCCGGGCGATAGCTCGCGCAGTCCGGCTGGCAGCTTCGCGCGGTCGGCTGCGGTGCTGACGACGAACCCTCTCATGTCCCCGCCTGACGGGGGCAGAACGCCCGGGTGCGTCTCCAACTGCAACTTGAACTGCTGCATCTCGCGGAACAGGGTCCGGTTGAGCATCTCGTCCTCGAGAAGCTCGATGAACTGGTGAACCGCGAATGCGAAAACGACGCACAGGGCTAGAGCGAGAACGGAACTCGCCAGCAGAAATCTCGTTCTCAGGCTCCAGCCAAAACGCATCAGGTCCCTTACGCCAGTCGGTAGCCCGTGCCGTGCACGGTGTGCAGCAGCTTCCGTTCGCCCTCGCCGTCGATCGCACTGCGAATCGCAAAGATATGAACACGCAGTGCCGCATCGCTTTCTGGACGATCGGCTCCCCAGACGCTCCGCTCGATCTGCTCACGCGTGACCACGCCCGGCGAGGCGCGCATCAGCTGCTCGAGGATGCGCATTCCGGTCTGTGCCAATGCGATGGTGCGGTTACCCCGGCGGATACTCAGCGTTCGAAGATCGAAAGTGAGGTCCTCGACATGTAGCACCCCCTTCGCGCCAACGGTCCGACGCACGATCGCGTTCAGACGGGCCAGCAACTCGGGCAGCGAGAAGGGCTTGGTCAGGTAGTCGTCGGCGCCCGCTTCGAACCCGCGCAATTTATCCGCTTCGGTGTCCTTGGCGGTGAGCATCAGTAACGGCACGTCCTTTCGAGCCGTCTCGCGCAGGCGCTTGCACAGGGTGATGCCATCCATGCCAGGCAGTCCAAGGTCCAGAATGACCGCGTCATAGCTGTCATTGGCCGCCAATTCCAAGCCCTTGGCTCCATCGCGCGCATAGTCGACGACGTGACCGCGTGACTCGAGAAATTCACCTACATTGGCAGACAGATCGAGGTTGTCTTCGATCAGCAAAAGTTGCATGGGAAAAGCCTAGCAGTGAGCCCGTAACGAATTCGTTAGACGAGCGCACCCGGCAAAACCACGCGTAGTATTTGTTTGGAATCAACGCCTTGAATGCGATTCAAATGCGGCTGCGATTCGGACTCGTTCCAACGCGCCCCGCACACGCGCCGCGCGTCGATCGCTTCTAAGGATTCGCGCTGAGCCGCCGGAAGTAGTCGGCCACGGCGCCTTGGTACCCCGCGGGCATCGGCGCCGGGTTGGCGCTGCGAACCTCACCTGGCTGAACCTGGTCCGGCGCGTGCCGCAGTTGCAGCTCGAGTTTGTCGACGCCACCGAGCACCTTCGCGTAGAGGTCGTCGACCATCGCGGGATTCCCGGGGAAGCGCTTGGGATCGAGTCGCTGCATGGACCGGATCAGGTCGTCAACCTGCTTACGGGCCCCCTCGTCTTCACCAACGGCGCGGCGCAGGCGGTTCAGCTCGTCCACGCCCGCCTGATAAGCCTCGCGGGTTCGGGGCCCGACCGCGATGCTGTTGTTATCGCTGTTGTTCTCGGGGCCCAAGCGGTGTGGCAGACGCGGATCGAAGCCGTTGTTGCCGGCATTCCAGGCGCCATCTACATAGCCGCCGCGATAAGCACCACCGCCGCCCACTACGCCCCCTACGGGGCCGGCCAGTCTGCCGTCAGCCCCTCGGCCGATCTGACCTCCGGCGACCAGGCCCTGCCCGTTCGGATTTCCGCCGGCCTGATTGCCTCCCGCCTGGCTACCGGCCTGCTGCCCACCTGGCTGACCTCCCTGCTGGCCTCCGGGTTGCCCCCCTGACTTGCCGTCCTGCTGGCTCGAATCTCCCGACTGGCCATTCTGGCCTCCAGGTTGCCCCTGTCCTGGGTTGCGCCGGAGGCTCTGATCGAGCGCGGCAAGCCGGCTGCGCAGGCGTTCGACCGTATCGAGAGCGTCGTCGGACGCTCCTTTACCGTCCGCCGCGGCCGTTCTCGCGTCGCCGAGTTGCTCGCGCAGGTGCTTGAGATCGGTGGCAACCTGCGTCTCGACATCATCGTTGAGCGGGGCATACCCGCGACGCAGCATGTCAGCGCTTCTCTGCAGGCGTGTCTCCGTGTCTGCAGTCTCGAGATCGCTCAAGGCTTCGTGCAACTTACCGGCGGCGGTGCGGCTGCGCTCATCGGCCTGCCGTTCCGCCGCATGCATGTCGCGGGTAATCCGAGCCAGATCATCGGCTACCTTCTGACGGTCATCGATGAGGCCCGGCAGTCCTCCGCGACCGGCGAGACTCGATGTGCTACGCGTGGTTCGCAGCTGGCGCATTCGCTCACTCTGCTCGCTTTGACGCTCCTGGAGGTCTGCGACCTGTTGCCCCAGGGAGTCGAGTTTGTGGCCGACGTCCTGCTGCTGCAGGCCGGCCAGTAAACCCATCGCCTCGCGCAACCGGTCGGCCGCACGGCGCGCATCCATGCTGTTGTGCTGGTCGACCGCGCGACGCATGTCGTCCTGTGCCTGACGCAGGCGGTTCAATGCCTGACGCACGCCGGAGGATTGCGAGCTGTCACTGCCGCTAGACTCAGAAGAGTCGCTACCGGAGGGGGAACTGCTCGAGCTACCGCTGGAACCGCTCTTACCGGACTGCGAGCCGTTTTGTTGGCCTTGTTGGCCCTGCTGGCCTTGCTGTCCTGACTGGCTCGAATTCTTCGCGAGCTGCTCGACCTGCTGCTGCAGCTCTTCGGCCTTGCGGCGCAGCATCTCCTGCTGCCAACGCTCTTCCGCTGACTGCTCACCGTTGTTCTGCCGTTGCGCCGCCAGCTCGCCCTGACGCCGCGCGAGCTCATCGAGCTTGCGCAACGCGTCCTCGATCTCCTGGTCCCGCTTGTTGGCCGAGAACGGCGTCTGCGGCGACTCGTACATATTCTTCTGCGTGTCCAGCTCGAGATCGAACAGGCTCGCCAGGTCGCGGCCGGCCGAGTTGACGGCACCACCGCCTCCGCCACCCCGACTGTTGAAAGCCACCTGGATCTGCCGGAAGGTGGCCTCGGCGCGCAGGAGGTGTTGCAGCGCCTTCTGCTCATCGGCCACCGCCGCCGCCCATTGCTGATCGGACAACTTCTGGGCCGCCGGCGTCATCGCGGCGGCCGCCGCCGCCATCTCCTGCTGGAAGCTGCTGAATTGCTCGTTCTGGGACTGCAGATCCCGCATGCTCAGCCGGCCAGCGAGCGACAGTGACTGGCCGCGCAAGGTGGTCTGTACGTCCGCCAGAAACTTGGACTGCTCCGCGGCCTGTTTGGCTGCGGCGATCTTCTGCCCATTCTGCGTCCAGGTCGCGGCGATGATTTCCTTTTCGCGCTCGGCGATCTGCGCCTGGTCGTTGGCCATATTGCCCCCGCCGCCGCCGCCACCACCGCCGGATTGGGACTGCGAGAACTCGCGCTCGAACGGCTCGATCTGCACGAATGAGATATTGGTCTTCGCCTCGCTGCGCGCGTCCTTCGCGGCGGCATAGACAGCAACCACATCGCCCGGCACCAGCTTCAGCGACTCGAGGGGGATGATCGCCGTCCCGGTGGCGTTGTGAGCGCCGGCTTCCTTCATCAGCCCGAGTGTCTTCTCGGGGCCGCCGTTCACCGAGTAGTGCAACGCGAAGTCACTCAGGCCGAAGGGATCCTCGGCTTTGGCCGTCAACGTGACTTCTTCGATCGGGCTCGCGCGGTAATCGCGCTCAGGCCTGACCAGCGCCACCTCCGGCGGCTTTACTGGGCTGGCTTCGATGAAATAGTCATCCGAGATACGCAGCACGTCGGAACGATCGCGGGTGGCAACGTGATAGGCACCGTCCTTCTCGAGCTTGATGACTCCCTGATAAACGTTCGCCTTGGCGCCCGGTGTCAGTTTGATCTCACGACCATCATCCAGAGCGAGCGATCCGGCACTCATCGGCCGGTCGGTCGTGATCTCGAGTTTCGCCTCGGTTCCTTCCACCGCCCTTAGGTCCCCGCCGTGTTCTTCGACAGCGTCCGGTAGCTTGGTCCAGTCCGGATGGTGATAGATCACGCGGATCTGCTTGACTGTCGGAACGTCGGCGACCCGCAGATGAAAGTGCGCCGACTGCACCGAACCGGCATCGATGAAGTACTCGACGTCCTCGGGTACTCCCGCGAACAGGAACTGGAACCCCGACGCCGCGGGCCGCGGCTGCATCGTTGTCTCTTCCCACTTCGCCGCCCGCTGATAGCGGACGTGAATCTTCAACTGCTCGCGCTGCAGCCCACGCAGCTCGGCCGTGACGAGTTGATCCGCATGACGGCGGACTGTCGCATCGCCGGGGCTGACGCGAACTTCGTACATCGGCTCGCGTGGCGGACCGGTCCACAAGGCTGCCGCGCCGTAGCCAAGATATCCCGGGCCCGAGCGGATGAGCCAAACCAACGAGCCGAGACACACGACACCGAGCGCGAACAGACCGAACAAGAGTGCATCCGGGGCCGCGGACTTGGGATCGGTCTGGCGAGCGACGCGCAGCGTGTCCGCCGCCAGCAGATCCAGGAAAGGATCAGAGGATTTTCCATCGCGATCGGCAAACGTGATCAACCGCTGTTCGAATTCGGGGAAAGCCTGTTCGGCGCGCCGCGTCCACCACCTCTGACCGAGGCGCCAGAGCGGAACGGCAAGTCCAAACACTGTTCCCAACACCAACGTCAGCAGCAGCAGCGCCCGCGCGCTCCACAGACTGGTCGTGGAGAACGCAAACTTGTTGATGATCACCACCAGCACGAGGGTGGCGAGGAGTGCTGCGGCAGTGATGATGGCGGTGCCACGGGCAACCGCCGCCAACCTGAAGCGGCGCTGCAGCTGGCCTACATAGGAACGCAGTTCGTCGATCGCGCTCACGGCTCGTCCCTCAGGGTTCCCAGATACCCGCTGCCGACCGCGGACTCGATGAGGGCGAACAGCAGCAGGGCCAAAACAGCGTACCACCACAAACTACTCGGGATCATGCCCGTCTGTGCAGTGGACACGGGCGTCGCCCCGTCCGGGGCGCCCGGGGACGCAGCTATGGCGCTGGCCTGCGCCCCCGCCGCAGCGGGCGCTCCCTTGGAGCCGGCGCCCCGCCACAGCGCGAGCGCCTCCTCGGGCATCGCAGCCAGATCCGATTCGCGGCGGTCCGGGTTGGCGGCCACCAGGTCCTTGCGCCCGTTGGCCAGCCGGACCTCGTAAAAGCCTGCCCGGCTCAAGGCCAGAGTCCGGGCGCGGGTCGACTCCGCCAAGGTCAGTGCGGGGCGGCCCGCCGGGTCGGTCACCTCGACGCCAACGGCACCCTCGCGCTCGGTCCGCAATTGGAGCAGATCATCCACCCGCACCGAGCTGTTGCCGGCCTCGCCGCCGGTCAGGTAGCGGACGGCCCGCTCGACGAACGCGACGAACACCGGGTGCAACGGCAGATCGCTGGTCAGGTTGTCGAACCCCGAGGCGAACACCAGAACCCGGCCCTCGCCGAGCCGTTTCTCGAGCAACAGCGCAGTCCGATCCTGCAATCGAACGGCAACGCGCGCATCCGTCTCATCGAG
>FTEY01000643.1_pt1 | contig 10428 bp, 8 predicted proteins | sample 1640321 | NCBI WGS metagenome assembly FTEY01 (sample SAMEA3914816, study PRJEB12502) | metagenome | biome: forest; material: soil | place: USA | collected 2011-09-16 | depth 0.3 m
CCGTTGTTCGTGATTGCGCGCACCAGCGGGTGGGCGGCGCACGTCATGGAGCAGCGGGCCGACGGCAAGATCATCCGGCCTGCCGCCAACTATGTCGGTCCCGAGAACCTGCCTTTCGTCCCGCTCGACAAGAGGCCCTGAGGTCATCCATGTCTACCCAGGACTTCAAGTCGGCGCGGCGTCCCGAGCCCGATGCGGTGTTGCGCCAGATCGCGGACTACGCCAGCACGTTTCGCATCGACAGTGCGGCGGCCTACGGCACCGCCCGGTACTGCCTGATGGACACGCTGGCCTGCGGATTCCAGGCCTTGAAATACCCAGCCTGCACCCGCCTGTTGGGGCCCGTCGTCCCCGGCGCGATGATGCCGGGCGGCGCACGCGTTCCGGGCACCTCGTTCGAGCTCGACCCCGTGCAGGCGGCTTTCAACATCGGCGCGATGATCCGCTGGCTGGATTTCAACGACACCTGGCTGGCGGCCGAGTGGGGCCATCCGTCCGACAATCTGGGCGCAATCCTGGCCGTTGCCGACTATCTGGCGCGCAAGGCCGTGATGGAGGGGAAGAAGCCTCCGGTCGTGCGCGAAGTCCTGGCCGCGATGATCAAGGCGCACGAGATCCAGGGCGTGCTGGCCCTGGAGAACAGTTTCAATCGCGTCGGCCTGGACCATGTGTTGCTGGTCCGCGTGGCCTCTACGGCGGTCGTTACGGCCATGCTGGGTGGCACTCTCGAGCAGATCGTCAACGCTGTGTCCAACGCCTGGATCGATGGCGGGGCATTGCGGACCTACCGGCATGCTCCCAACACCGGCTCCCGCAAGAGCTGGGCCGCGGGTGACGCAACGAGTCGCGCCGTGCGACACGCACTGATCGCGCTCACCGGCGAGATGGGTTACCCATCCGCGCTGACGGCCAAGACCTGGGGCTTCTACGACGTGCTGTTCAAGGGAAAACCATTCACTCTGCCGCAGCCCTTCGGCAGCTACGTGATGGAGAACGTGCTGTTCAAGATTTCATTCCCCGCGGAATTTCACGCTCAGACGGCCGTCGAGGCGGCGATGACGTTGCACCCGCAGGTCAAAGACCGCATCGCCGATATCGAGCGCATCGTCATCGAAACCCAGGAGCCGGGTGTCCGGATCATCGACAAGACCGGTCCTCTTGCGAATCCCGCGGACCGCGATCACTGCATTCAATACATGGTAGCGATTCCGCTGCTCTTCGGCCGTCTCACGGCAGAGGACTATGAAGACAGCGTCGCTTCCGATCCGCGCGTGGACACGCTGCGCGCGAAGATGGAAGTGCGCGAGAACCCGACCTTCACGCAGGAGTATTACGCCGCCGACAAGCGCTTTATCGGCAACGCACTGCAGGTGTTCTTCCGCGATGGCAGTCAGACCCCACGCATCCAGGTCGACTACCCGATCGGGCATCGCAAGCGTCGGGAAGAGGGGATGCCCGTGCTGGTGAAGAAGTTCGAGGCCTCCGTGGACGCGCACTTCAAGCCAAAGCAGGCCGAGAAGGTGCGTGCGATGTTTGCCAACACGGTGAAGCTCGATGCGCTGCCCGTCAACGAATTCGTCGCGGCCCTGGTGACCAACGGCGCCGCTGGCGCACTCTAGAAATAATCCTTTCTCGCAATCCTCAGGACCACCAGGCGGCGGTGCAGATAGGTTCGCCCGACACCGAGCTCCGTCGCCGCCTGGCTGATATTGCCGTGATTCCTTTTCAGCGCGGCGATGATGAAGTCGCGCTCCGTCTGGTCCCGGAACTCCTTCAATGCCGAGGGCCCGCCGGTTCCCGCCGGCTCATCCTCCGCGATCAGCTCCGCCGGCAGGTCCCGCAAGGTCACGCGGTCGCCGCTCATGATGAGCATGCGCTCCATGACGTTCTGCAGCTCCCGCACATTCCCCGGCCAGCGGTAGCGTTCCAACTCGCGTAGCACTTCCGGCTCGATCTGCTTCGCGCGCAGATTGTTGCGAGCGCAGATCCGTTCCGCAAAAAAGCCAACCAGCAGAACGATGTCCCGCGGCCGTTCGCGCAACGGCGGTACCTCGATCGGAACGACGTTCAGACGATAGAACAGGTCTTCCCGAAAGCTTCCCGCACGGACGCACTCACGCAGATCCTTGTGCGTGCCGGACAGGACGCGCACGTCGACCTTGAGGGTGCGCTCCGCGCCAACCTTCTGGATCTCACCGGTCTGCAGCGCGCGCAGGATCTTGGCCTGGGCGTTGGCCGACAGGTCGGCGACCTCGTCCAGGAATAGCGTGCCCCGATGGGCCACTTCGAACAAACCCCTGCGGCTCGACACCGCGCCGGTGAACGCGCCGCGCTCATACCCGAACAGCTCGCTTTCGAGCAACGTATCGGGAATCGCCGAGCAGTTTACCTTCACCATCGGGCCGGACGCGCGCGGGCTATTGGCGTGAATGAGGTTGGCGATCAGCTCCTTGCCTGTGCCGCTCTCGCCGGTGATGAGCACGCTCGCCTGCGTCGGCGCGACCTTCAGAGCGGCGGCAACGATCTGGCGGATCTGCGAGGAGTCTCCGATCACCTCGCGGGATTCGCCGGATTCCTCGACGCGACGCAGCCGTTCGCGGATAGAGGACATCTCCAGACATCGGCGTACGGTGATGGCGATCTTTTCAGCGGTGAAGGGCTTCTCGAGAAAGTCGAAGCCGCCGATCTTCACCGCTTCTGCCGCTTCCGAAAGTGTGGCGTGCCCGGAGATGAAGACGGCCGGAACATCGATGCCGTCTGCGCGGATCTTCCGAAAGAACGTCAACCCATCGATTTCGCCGAGCTGAATGTCGATGATCAGGGCGTCCACGATTCGCTCGTGGAGGGTCCGCAGCGCCGACGCGGCATCGTGTGCACCGATGACCTGCATGCCCTCCTGTTCCAGCGCGATCTCGATCGATCTGCGGATGTTCTTCTCGTCGTCGAGCACAACGATAGTCGGCCGCTCCGTTTCCTCCATGGTTCAGGACCTCCGCGGCAACGAAATGATGAACAGGGGCCGCGAGTGCCGCTCCCGATACGAGATCTCGCCTCCGTGTTCGATCACGATCTTCTTCACGATGGCAAGGCCCAACCCCATGTTGTCCTTGCCCCCACTTCCCGACACGTAGGGATCGAACATGCGGACTGCTATCGCAGGCGGCACGGTCTGACCGTCGTTGCCGATCTCGAGGTCGATCCAGCCCTCGCGCGCGCCCAGCCGGACCTCGAATACGACTCTCCGATCCGGGTTGGCTTCCACTCCATTTCGAATCAGGTTGGTCAGCACTCTCCTCAAGAGTGTCACGTCGATCGCCGCGTTGAGGCCAGCAGCCGGCTCCGCCACCCGTGCGTCGGCTGGTTCGAAACCAGAGGCGACCGTGCGCACGAGCTGCGGGACGATCACGCTCAAGTCCTCGACGGTCGGCTGTACCGCCGGCAGTCGTGCGAATTCGCTGAATTTGTTGACGGTACTTTTGAGGTGTTCCAGCTCCTCGGCAATCATCGCCTGGGTTTGCTGCAAGTGCTCCTGGAACTGCGCCGGGCTGCGGGTCGCGTAGGACTTCGACAGTGAGGAGATCAGCACTTCGATCGGCGTCAGCGGGTTCTTGATCTCGTGGGCGAGCATCCGCGCCAGTTCCTGCCAGGAGCCCATCTCTTCCAGATAGCGCGTTCTTTCTCTTTGGTGCATCAACTCATCGAACGTCGCGCCATAAGCTTTCGTGATGCGACGCCCCAACAGCGCCGCAAGCAGCAACGAGACCACCACGACCGCGATCACTCCGACGCCGAAGTAGATCCGCAACGAGTCGCGAATCTCCTGCTTCAGCTGCGCCGGCTGCGCATAGATGCGCTGCAGCCGGCCGACCTCCTCGAAGTGTTGCCGATACTCCTCGGATCGTGCGGGGTCGAGCCGCTTCAGAGTTTTCAGGCTCTCCGCGCTTCGGTCCAGTACCTGTACGATCGATCCGTTGAACCCCAGGTCGAGGCTCGTCTGCACCGCATGATCGAGGAAGTAGAAGGCCGCGCCCAATGGGAGCGCCGCGACGATCAGGATCGTCAGAAACAGCAGCCGGGTGACACTACGGTCCCGCACGACGCAACTCCCGCAGGCTGAACCCGGCCGACTCTGCAGAGTCCTGCCACGCCGCAGCCACCGTCGCTCCGGCTGCGTACTGCTCGAAAATCCGATTGAACAGGGAGTTGCCCTGAGAGACCGGCGGGGTCGCCTGAGTTTGCGAGCCAAGGGCCGGAGTACTCTCGCTCTGCGGGCCGCTGTTCTCTGCCACCCACTTTCGGACTTCGTCCATCCGGGCCTTCTCCAGCGGATCGAACAGAATCTCCGCGTTGATCTGCAAGGGCGCGCCGTCGGCTATACCACCCGTGGCGAATAGCCCGGGCAGACGCACCCTCGAGAGTGCCGCGATAACCTCATCGGCCTTCGCCAGCGTGCGCGAGACCACGTCCAAGCCATTCACCGAAATCGCGAACCGGTAATTCTCGTCCCACAGATCGTACTGGATCTCGATGGCGGCGATGGCATGGGTGATGCGCTCCGAGCTCTGCTGCAGCGAGACCTGGATCAGGATGCGGTTGGTCAGGCCGCTGGCGAAGTCCGACCTGACCGACGACGGTAACGCCAAGTCGCTCAAGTTCGCTCCGAGGCGGGATGCTTCGACAAAAGGTGCCAGATGAGCAGCCCAGGCATCGAGCGGCCGCAGCAGTCCCAATAGCATCACCATGACGAGAGGTCTCGCGGCGCTTTGCAACGGCCTAAAACCTCAGAACGTACGGCGGCCCGTCGACCGCAATGTAGAAGTTGAGTAGCCCGAATGTCCGGGTCTGCAGCTTCACCCCGGCACGGACTCCGGCCGCGGTTAGCTGCTCTCCGCGTGAGTCGTTCACGAAGTGTGAAAATCCGGCTCCGACATACCAACGCGCACGCGTGGTCTCACCGAACAGATTGAATCCGGACAGCGACCGCGTGTAGTACAGAGCGACGTCGGGTTCGTCCAGCAACGACGCCCTGAATTGATAGCCGCCCTCGTGTCGCAACTGCATCTGCAGCCAGGAGTGATCGCCCATGGACCAGGTCTGGCGCAGCTCGCCACCCATGAAGATGTCGTTGCGCGTCAGGTCACTCTCCGTGAACAGCGCCAGCAATGAGCCGTCAGTGGGAAAGTTGGGATCGTCCTCGGTCTGGTGTGTATAGGTGAACAGGGCTGCGCTGCGGCCCGGGCCCTTGAAGGTCTGCAACCCCTTGTAGGTCGTCCAGTACGTGTTGTTGAGCGAGGATGACGCCAGATATCGAAAGCCCACCGAGAGCGAGGAACTGGCTCCCAGGCGACGGCCTATGGCCAGCGAGACACCGGAGAATCGATTGTTATATTGCGAGCCACTCGCGTACGCGTAGTCGGCGTTCGTGTAGAACGCGCGTGCCACCAGCAGGTAGTCCGGGGAGCCGAACAGCTGGGAGTCGAAATACTGCAGCCGCAACAGCGATTCCCTGGCCGCCCGGCCCGAATCTTCCCACGATCCGAGCGCGCTGAAGCTCAGGCTGCGGCCGAAACCGAACAGGTCGCGGTCGACGACCTCCGCCCCCGCCGTCTGCGTGAAGCCGCCGTAGCGATATACCGCGCCGGCGTTGAATACGGCCGCAATCGGATTGGACTCGACGACGTGGATGACCAGGATGGCTGCGCCGCGGCGCGAGCCCTTTTCCAGGCGCACGTCCACGGCCTTGAAACGGGGGAGCAGAGCGAGTCGGAGCCGGACCTCCCCGATCCTCTCCTCATCGACCGTTGCCCCCGCCCTGAAGCCCAGATGCGAGCGAATGAAGTCGCAGGAGGTGGCCCGGTTCTCCTCGCAGCGGATGTCCTCGATGACCAGTTGCGAGCCCGGGGCAGCGGCAAGGGAGGGCGCTGGCCCCACGATCGTCGACGGTGTGCCGGTCGAGGATCCGTTCTGCGGATGTGGGTTCGCCGGCGCGGTCGGCACCCCCACTGGCGGGGGCATATCCAGCTGCGCATGGGCCGGCAGCGATGCAAGCCACAGGCATAGCGCGACCAACAGCGTCGGTGTCGAGGGGAGTGTCACATGAGTCTTCATTGCAGGCGGCTACGTTAGCCAAAAACAACACCCGGCGGGAGTGTGTATCTTTTCGTGTACACCCCCCGCCGGGAGAGGCAGAGCCGGCTCGATTTGCGTTGGCTAACAGCCCGGGGCCGTGCACAGCGAGCTGATCAGGTTCTTCCCGAACCCGTAGAGTGGCAAGTCTTCCGTCGTCGGGTAGTTGGTCAGCACCGTGAGGGTGAAGCCATCGTCGGTCAACATCCCGTTGAAGGAGGTGTAGGAGATTGTCTGCCCGTTGTGCCAGACAAACGGGTGCCCGGCGAGCGTGCCTGCGGCGACCAGCCCCATTCCATAACTCGTGCCGTCCTGCGGGTTGAAAGGCTTCACTCCGGACGGTGTCATCATCAGCGTGACCAGCGACGACGGAATCTCCTTTCCACTCAGCAGGGCCGCATCCCATATCGACAGATCCTGGACGTTCGACCACAGGGCGCCGGCGGAAAAGTAGGCAGACGAGTCGGGAATCACCCCCGCGGTGGGCTTGCCGTCGCTGCCTGGAACGTAAGGCTGGGCTGACCTGGCCGGTCGCTGGTAGAACGTGCTGGCGAGGCCGGCCGGCGCGAACACCTGGGCGAGGAGGTAGTCCGGGTAGGAGCTGGCCGTTACCGCCTCCAGGATGGAGCCCAGGATGAAGTAGTTGCTGTTGCTGTACTCATACGCCGTCCCGGGCGCGAAGTGCACAGAGTGTTGCACGATCGCGTTGAGGGCGATGGCTTCCGGGGCGCCGTTGATGTACTGCTGCAGTTCCGGAAACCCGAGGTAGTCCTGAAGTCCGGAAGTCTGATTCAACAGCATCCGCAAAGTGATGCGCGCGTCGAACGCATACGTCGGCAGATAGGTGACGACGGGCTGATCGATGTCCACCTTGCCTGCTTGCTGCAGCTGCAAGATCGTCACCGCGGTGAATTGCTTGGTCAGCGACCCGATCTGCATTTCCGCATCAGCCGCCATGGGTGTACACGTGGTCAAGTCGGCATAGCCGTACCCCTGCGTATAGAGCACAGTGCCATTCTTTGCGACCTCGACGGTCATCCCGGGCATGTGCTGCGCCGCCATCTCCACTGCGACGGCGGCGTCAACGATGGCGCCCACGCTCCCGGCGGGCTGAGTCGACGCGGGCACAGTGGGGCAACCGTTACGACCGGTTTGCGAGCCTCCGGTCCCACTTCCTCCGGTCCCGCCCGTTCCGTCTGCCCCGGTGCCTCCGGTGCCGCTTCCTCCTGAGCTCCCTCCTCCTCCACACCCTACCAACATTCCCAGTGCCACCAGCCCCGCAATCAACCCTCTTTTGTATCCCAACATTGCTGTACTCCCTCAGTAGATTGCGTAGGTGATCGACAGGCCCACCGACCGCGCAGTGCGCCGCGCCGTCATCGTATCCAACGCAGTGCCCGCGAAATCGTCATGACGCCTTCCCAAGAACGAATAGCCGGCATCGAGATGCGCGACGAGTCGATCCGGAACGATCTGCAAGCTCGCGCCGATGCCCAGATCGAGCGAGTCGACATATTTGATGTGGAAGGGTGTGTCCTGGCCTGCGATCAGCGTCGACGCATTGCCGCCGGTGAAGTTGGAAGAGGAGTACCCCACTGAGAAGTCGAGCCCGAAGCGACGGATCGGTCGGTACTGGGCGCCGATGTTGGCGAAGTAGCCCCACCAGTCATCGACGGTGACATCGCTGCCACGAACCAGATCGAATCCGGAAGAGCTGCGCACGTGATAGAGCCCCGCTCGTGCGACCACTGTGAAGTCCTCGTCTCGCCGACTGATCGCCGCACCGAGGCTGCCCGAAGAGCCGATGGCGCCGCTGAGATCGAAATTGAATCCGTGGTCCTTTTGATCGAGCAGCCGGTAGCTGCCTCCGAGGATCAGCGCGGCGCCGTCCGTGTGTGTGGAGCGCTCGGTGCCCGACTCGAACTCGTAGCGTGAAAGGAAATCGGCGTGCGCGTACCGGATGCCGAGAGACAGTTGCTGCGTGAGCCCGAAGGCCAACAGCTGTGACCAGCTATGAGCCCGATTCTCGAACGAATGGTCGAACGTGCCTCCGGCAGAATCGACATCGCCGCTGGATTTGCCGTAGCCGTAGCCCGTCGTGCCGATGAGGCGGTGAGGTGTCGGGAGGTACGACGGGTCCGAGATGTCGCCGTTGGATGTGTCGTCCCCCCGAGCAGGGCCGATGAGACTGGCGCAGAGGGCCGCCGCGCAGAGTGAGATGAGCCGTTTCATGGTGCTCCCGTGTTGAGTCGGTCAGGAGCAGTAGAGCAACGGCTATGCCAAAGCTAACACCTTGATTCGACTGAAGTGGCTGGCGGGTGGGGTGTCCACGATGCGAGACACCTGTGGCCAAAAAAACGGGCGGTGAGTTTCCCCACCGCCCGTCTCTCTTTTCGATTTTTCGAGCTTTAGCCCACGCGCACCGGCACGAACATCTGCTGGTCGCCGCGCTGAACCAGAAGCGCGATGTGTCCCTTCGACTTCTCCACTGCGCCCTTCAGGTCGTCCACGCTCGATACCTTCGCACCGTTGGCCGCGAGGACGATATCGCCCTGCTGCAGTCCCGCCGCGGCGCCAGCTCCGGTCGCCCGCTCGATGAGTAGGCCACCATGCGTGTTGGATTCACGTTGCTCCTGGCCCGTCAACGGACGCACCGCCAGTCCAAGCTTGCCGCCTTCATGTTGCCCGGGCTCGTTCGACGCCGTCCGGGTGTCTTCCTTCTGGCCCAGCTTCACGTCGATTTCGCGGCCCGCGTGCTGTCTCCAAACTTCGAGCTTCACGGTCGAACCCGGGTTCAGCTCGGCGATGTCTGCTGGCAGCTCCGAGGATTCGGTCACCGGGTTGCCATTGAGCTTCGTGATCACATCGCCTGCCTCGATCCCGGCCCGTGCCGCCGGACCATCCTTTTCGACACTCGATACCAGCGCGCCTTCCGGCTTGGGCAGACCGAACGAGTCCGCCAGCCCCTGGTCCACGCCCTGAATCACGACACCGAGCTTGCCGCGGGTGACATGTCCCGTGGTCTCGAGCTGATGGCTGACCCTGAGGGCCACGTCGATCGGGATCGAGAACGAGACACCCTGGTACCCGCCCGAACGGCTGTAGATCTGGGAGTTGATGCCCACGACCTCGCCGCGCATGTTGAACAGCGGCCCACCGGAGTTACCCGGGTTGATCGCCACGTCCGTCTGAATGAACGGCACATAGTCTGAATCGGGCAGGGTACGACCCTTGGCGCTGATGATGCCCGCGGTCGCGCTGTTGGTAAGGCCGAAGGGCGCACCGATCGCGAGTACCCATTCACCAACGCGAACGTTGCGCGATTCGCCGAGTTTGACGATGGGGAGGTCCTTCGCCGCGATCTTGATGACCGCGATGTCGCTCTTCGTGTCGACGCCCACTACCTTTGCCGTGTACTCACGGTGGTCAGTCAGGCGAACCGTCACTTCGCTCGCGCCGTTGACGACGTGGGCGTTGGTGAGGATCTCACCGTCGGAGTTGATGATGAAGCCGGAGCCCTCGCCGCGCATCGGCTGCTGCTGCCGTGGCTGGGGCATGCCGCGGAAGAAGGGCGCAAAGGGCGAATTGGGGCCGAACGGGTTGTCGCGCGAGTCATCATCGTCGCCACGATCGTTGTCGCTTTGGCGGTTGGCTACCGGCATTTTCTCGACCACCTGGATGTTGACGACCGCGGGTCCGTACTTCTGTACCATCGAGCTGAAGTCGGGGAGTACGGCGCCCGGGTTGCCCGTTGCGGGAGCGGTTTGGACGGGCGCCTCAGTGGTATGTGCGGGCGCCTGTGCTTTCACATTGAGCGCGTACATCGCGCTCAATGGTGCCGCGATGACCGCGCCGAGGACGGCGGCGGCGATCGGCTTGGCGTAATTCGTCTTGGATTCCATTGCTCTCTCCTCAAGCGATTCAGGGCCGGGGGGGGTGGCCTTGACCCGAGACGATAGAGAGCCAGGCTTAAGTGACCCTTAAGACCGGCGGGAACGTGACCGTAACCGCCAGGCCCGCGCCTCCCGGGCCCGAGTCCAGGGTTACCGTAGCCAAGTGCTTGTCGGCGATGGCCTTTACGATCGCCATGCCTAGACCGCTGCCGGGCTGGGCGGTCCCGGGAAGTCGGTAGAAGCGGTCGAACACCCGCGCGCGATCTTCCGGGGGAATGCCCGGGCCCGTGTCGACCACTTTGATCGTGGCGCCGCCAGACGTGCCGCCCGCACCCGGCACCCTCGCGGCCCCCGCTGCATCCGCCGCGCCGGCGGGTGTCGCCCCCCCACTCGCGCCCCCGGGTGACAC
>FTEY01000374.1_pt1 | contig 10360 bp, 7 predicted proteins | sample 1640321 | NCBI WGS metagenome assembly FTEY01 (sample SAMEA3914816, study PRJEB12502) | metagenome | biome: forest; material: soil | place: USA | collected 2011-09-16 | depth 0.3 m
ATCGTTATGATCCCGTTACGAACACCTTACACACGGCCGCGTCCACCCGGAGACCGGAAAATTGCCCTTGAAACCCGCTGACCGCGCGCTGCTCAAGCCTTACTTCACCTCTGCAATCGTCCTTTGGGCCCTTTGGGCCGTACTGCGGACCGTCCTTTGGGCCACCTTCGGGCGGCCCGCCGCCGACGTCGGCTTCGCATCCCTGCTCTGGATCGTTCCTGCAGGCGCCCTGGCCGACGCAGCAGTCATTCTCTATGTGCTGGCGCCGCTGGCCTTGTACCTCGCCGCCGTACCGCCCCGTTGGCACACGAGCCGCGCGGGTCGAATCGTGCTCTGGAACGGATTCGGCCTGACCCTGTTCGGCCTGCTGTATCTGTCCGTCGCCGAGTATTACTTCTTCGACGAGTTCGACGCACGACTCAACCTGGTCGCGTTCGACTACCTCCTCTATCCGACCGAGGTCTTCGGTGACATCTGGGACGCCTACCCCGTCAATACGGTGTTGGTGAGCTCGGCGCTCATCTGTATCGCAACCACATTCTGGCTACGCAAGCGCTTGACCGTCCCGATCGGAACCGAGATCCCCGCGCAGCGGCGCTGGCTGTTCCTGGGTGGCTATGCCGTGTTGACGGCGCTGGTTGCGATCGTCATTTCGAGCAGGACCTTCACGTGGTCAACCAACCGCGTCGCCCGCGAGCTCGCGATCAACGGCATCAGCACTTTTTGGGAAGCCGCCCGCACCAGCGAAATCGACTATCACGCGTACTACGCGAGCGCGCCCGCGGACCGGAACTTCAAACTCGTCGTGGATCAGCTCGCCAAGGGCGGCGGGCAGTTCACGCATCTGGCGCAAGGCAGACTCGACCGCCAGTTCCCCGCCAATCCCAATGGGCTCGGCAAGCTGAACGTCGTCATCGTGACCAGCGAATCCTTCGGCGCCGAGTTCAGCAAGCTGTACGGATCCGAGCGCGACCTGACGCCCGAGTTCGATCGTTATGCCCGCAAGGGCATCTGGTTCCGCAACATGTATGCCTCCGGCACCCGTACCGTGCGTGGCCTCGAGGCAGTCAGCTCCTCCTTCCCCCCAACACCCGCCGAGTCGATCGTGCGCCGCCCGGGCAACGAGGATGTCGCGACCTGGGGCAAGGTCATGCGCGCGAACGGCTATCAGACCAGCTTCCTGTACGGGGGCTACGGCTACTTCGACAACATGAACTACTTCTTCGGCAAGAACGGTTACGAGGTGCTCGACCGCAACCAGATCCCGAAGCCCGTGCGGTTCGAGAACATCTGGGGGGTCGCCGACGAAGACCTGTTCGACCTGGCCCTGCGGTACTACGACGACCTCGCGAGGACCGGCAAGCCGTTCTTCTCACACATCATGACGACGTCGAATCACAAGCCCTTCACGTTTCGCGCGGGAGTGCCCGGGGTGAAGCCGCAGGGGGGTGGGCGTCCGTCCGGGGTCCTGTACGCCGATTTCGCCCAAGGCTATTTCTTGCGTGAAGCTGAGAAGCACCCTTGGTTCGACAACACGGTTTTCATCATCGTCGCCGACCACGGAGCCCGCGTTTACGGCAAGCAGGACATCCCGCTGAAGACCTATGAGATTCCCATGCTCATATACTCCCCGAAGCACATCCAGCCTCGGGAGGTCGACACCCTGATGACCCAGGTCGACATCGCGCCCACCATCATGGGGCTGCTCGGCCTTCCTTACACCGCGCCGTTCTTCGGCGCGGACGTGCTCAACTCGCCGACCGAGCATAGAATCGCGTTCTTGAACCACAACTACGACGTGGCACTTTATCGGGACGGCAAATTGGCTATTCTCGGGCTGCAGAAGACGATCACGGACGTCACCTACGATCGCGCGACGGACAGCTACAAGCCCGCGCCTCCCGATCCCGACCTGAACGCCCTCGCCATCGCCTTCTATCAAACCGCATCCGAGCTGTTTCACGAACATAAGTACGAGTAGGGGTCCACGCTGATGAACACGACCCAGAGCAGCGCTCACGCTGCGCCCGGCGATGCAGTTCCTCCCGCGGACGCGGTGAGCTCGGTGTCGACGGCCAACCCCAACGCCCGGATGCCCAAGGGCATCCCGTTCATCGTCGTCAACGAATTCGCCGAGCGGTTCTGCTTCTATGGCATCAACGCGATGCTCGCCCTGTTTCTCGTGCAGTACCTGCAGTTCGGCGAAGCACGGGCGACGACGTGGGGCTCGCTGTTCAAGTCGGGGGCTTACTTCTTTCCGATCCTCGGCGCCATCGCATCGGATGTCTTCTGGGGCAAATTCCGCACCGTCCTGACGTTCTCACTGATCTATGTAGTCGGGTGCGTATTTCTCGCCATGGCCACCGACGCGCACTCGCTCGCGTTCGGATTGTTTCTCGTGGCCTTCGGCACCGGCGGCATCAAACCTTGCGTCGCCACCAATCTCGGCGATCAGTTCACGACCGCCAACCAACACCTGATCGAGCGAGCCTTCAGCTGGTTCTACCTATCGATCAACGCCGGCTCGACGATCTCCATCCTGTTGTGTCCGTGGCTGCTCCCCAAGTACGGACCCAAAGTCGCCTTCGGCGTCCCCGCCGCCATGATGTTGGTTGCGACGATCGTGTTCTGGTCGGGGCGCAGGAGATTCGCGGTCGTCCCGCCGGCAGGCAAGGTCTGGTTGAAGGACGTGTTCGGCCCCGTCGGCCTGAAAACGATCACCAACCTGATGATCGTGTATATCTTCATTGCGTTCTTCTGGGCCCTCTGGGACCAGAGCAACGGCACCAGTTGGTCGTTGCAGGCCCGCTCCTCGCTGATGGACAAGAACCTCGGCTTCGGCATCACGTTGCTGCCTGCCCAGATCCAGGCCGTCAACGCCGTGTTTATCTTGATTCTGGCACCGTTCTTCAGCTACGTCGTGTATCCGGCGTGGGGGAAGTTCTTCGCCGTCACTCCGCTGCGCAAGATCGCCGTCGGCCTGTTCGTCACCGCCAGCTCGTTCCTGGTGATTGCCTACATCGAGTCGCGGATCCAATCCGGGCACGTCGTCAGCGTCTGGTGGCAGATCCTCGCCTACGCCATCCTGACAGCCGGTGAGGTGCTGGTGTCGATCACCGGCCTCGAGTTCGCCTATACACAGGCGCCGCTCACCATGAAGAGCCTGATCATGGCGCTGTTCTATCTGGCGGTGAGCATCGGCAATCTCTTCACCGCCGCGGTGAATTCCTACATGGTCCGCCCTCTCACCGCGACTTCGTTGGAGGTCGGCCAGGAGACCTGGCTGCACCTGGCGAACGCCAGCTCCCTTGTTGAAGGACAGAAGATCGACTTCGACGGCACGACCGGTGTGTATGTGCTGGGCGGCGATGTCAGCTCCGTCTCCTCCGGCGCCCCGTCCGCCTCCAAGGAAAACCTCGCCGGCACTTATCTGGTTGGCTCCGTCGACACCGCCAACAGCCGCGTTCGCTTGCTCAACGCCGAGACCCGCTCACCGCTCGTAACCACCGGCTCGTTCGACACTCAACACGCGTCAGTGTCTACGTACGCCCTCGTCGGCCCCGCGTACTTCATCTTCTTTGCTGAAGTGATGGCCGCCGGCGCCGTGCTGTTCCTGCTGGTCGTGTATTTCTATCGCGAGAAGACCTACGTTCGGACGACCGCAACGACTGAAGCCTAGCGACCTCTCCTCGCCTCCTCAATCCGGACACATTTTGTAACAGGTTTGTGCACTCGCCGCGCTGACCTTGCGGTGCGCAATCGTTTACGTCCACGCGGTAGTGCGCGCAGCGCTCCGATTGCCTGATGACACATCCACTGTGCTATAGATTCGAGCGCGTCGCGTACCAGGAGCGCTCATGAGCCGGATCTTAAGCGTTGTCGTCGCTGCCTCGTTGCTGGCGACCGGTTTGGCTGCCGCTCAGGACCAACGCGATCGCCCTGGCGATCGTGGGCCTGGTGATCGCGGCCCTCGACCCGAGGCTCAGCAGCGACCTGAGCCCTCACAGCGCCCCGAACCCGCGCAACGGCCCGAACGCCCCCCGCCGAATGCCGGCGCCGATCGTCGGCCGCCTGCCAGACCCGATCACGGGCCGGCGCGACCCGCCTCGCGTCCACCGCCGGAGCCTGGGCCGCCGAACATGGGGCGCCGCCCGCCGCATCAGTTTCGCAGCGAGGGTCGCTGGCGGCCTGCCATTCGTGCGCCGAAGTTTGTCTATCCGCCGGGCTTCGCCTATCGCCGCTGGGACGCCGGCGCGACTCTGCCTCCTGCATTCCTCGCGGCCCCTTACTACTACGACGGCTACGCTACCCTCGGGCTGGCGCCTCCCCCTCGCGGCTTCCAGTGGGTGCGCTACGGAACCGACTTGCTGTTGGTCAACCTGGTGACAGGGCGAATCGTGGACGTTGTGGACGGGACGTTTTACTGACAACCCAACCCGCTTGCTCAGTCGAAGCGGGCGCCGGGCTGGCCCCGCGGCAAAAAACTGCCGAGCGCAGGGTGGGGGACCGTGCGGACACCGCGTCTGATCCCTGGGGCGCTTTCTGCCCCGATCAAGTTTGGATCAGCCTATGCGCCGCACACTCCGCTGGGGCCCCGGCATTGCCGGCACACGATGCCTCGTCATGGCAACACTCGCCGCATCAGTCGGCTTCGGCGCCGTCGCCCCTGCGGTCGCCGTAGCCGCCGGCAAGTTCCACCTCGAAGAAGCGACCATCGAGGATATCCACGACGCTATCAAGAGCGGCGAGATCACCTGCAAAGGGCTCGTGCAGGCGTACTTCGCGCGCATCAAAGCGTACAACGGCGTTTGCACCCGGTTGGTGACGGCCAAGGGCGACTCGATTCCCGTCGCGAAGGGCGCTATCCGCGTCGGCGCGCCACTCACCTTCCCGACCGCCACCGTCGCCGCTTCGGGCCTGCTGCCGAATCTGGGCCAGTACGCCGGTTCGCCGTTGGAGTTCGGCAAAATGGACGCGACGGCGTCGGATCCCGACGTCAAGCAACAGTATGGAATGGTCGCCGGCATACCAAACGCCGGCCAACTCAATGCATTTGAGACTGTGAATATTCGCGGCGAACGCTCCGTGACTTGCAAGGGCAAATTCGATGCGCCACCGGGCAAGCCGCTTCCTGCCAATGCTCCCCCGGAGTGTGAGAAATTTCGGCAGCAGCCGGATGCGTTGGAACGCGCTGCCGAACTCGACGCAAAGTACGGCAAGAGTCCCGACCTCGCGAAGATGCCGATGTACTGCGCAGTAGTCTCGGTGAAGAACTGGTACGACGTCACGGACATGCGCTCCACTGGTGGCAATGACGTCAACTATGCGAAGGATTTCGCTCCCCGAGACATGACGGTGGTCAGCCAACTTCGTGCCAAAGGCGCGATCCTTTCCGGCATAACAGTTGCGTCCGAAGCTACGTTTAACTCAACCGATCCAGCTAAGCCGAAGACCTCATTCGTGGGCGGCAATATCGTACGCAGCACCTGGGGTGGAACTGCTTGCAGCGCCTACGACACGGAGCGCACTCCGGGTGGTAGCAGCGGCGGGGCCGGAGCGTCGGTGGCCGCGAACCTGACTACCTGTTCGATTTGCGAGACCACCGGCGGCTCATGCCGCATACCCGCAAACTCGAACGCCGTAGCGAGTTTCGTCACGACCAAAGGTCTGACCTCCGAATTCGGTAGCGCGACGGCTGACTTCATCAACCACCGCCCCGGTGTGCTCTGCCGGACACTGGGTGACGCAGCGCGTGTCATCGATGCGATGAAGGATCCGAAGGAAGGATCGTTCGACAGCCGCGACTTCCTCACGGCGCAGCCACGCGCCCTTTCCGCCAAAGAGCCGTATGCATCGTACGTCGTTCCCGGAAGCAGCCTGCACTCCAACGACAAGCCGCTGAAGGGTCTGCGCGTCGGCATCGTTCGCGAATTCATGGTGAAGCACGTGCCGAACGACGGTGCAGTGAGCGAACTCGCCGACAAGGAGTTCAAGACGATATTGCGGGACCGCCTGGGTGCCGAGTTGGTCGAGTCTGTCGATCCGCAGTATCCCGACGATCCCGACGTGCCGAACATGAAGTACACGTTTGCCGACGCGTTCGCCGAGATACTTCCTGTCAGCGCGCCGGAGTACTTCTTCCAGAAAACCGAGGACGGCAAACTTGAGTTCGCCGTGCCTGGCTACGACGTGACATCGCGAGACTATCTGGTCAAGCTATCACTGCACCAGGCACCGCTCTCACCGAAGTTGAATCTGCGGCGGATCATTAGCGGCCTCGACGATGGCGGCCGCAACGCGTTCATGATCGCCAGATATCTGGCCCTACGTGCTGACCCTCGCGTCACAGACATGGTCGCGTACGCCGCAAATTCCAAGTGGCGTAGTGAGACGCAAGCGGTTGGCGCGCAGAACTTCGCAGCCGCCAATCAACAGGACATCCGTGCCGCCAGCCAGGGCATCGATCGCGTCAAGATGCACACACTCTTCCGCTACGCAATCCTGAAAGTGATGCGCGAGAATCACATCGACGTCTTCGTCGCGCCCAACATCACCATACCGCCCGGCAAGACCGGGGCCGCCCAGGAACCCAACACCGCAGGTCGCGGCCCCAGCGGCTTTGCGGTCACCGACCTCTTGGGGGTCCCGGAAATTATCGTCCCGGCGGGCTTCAACGATGTCGTCTACGAGACACAGTTCGTGCTCAGCGACGACAAAAAGAGCTACACGCCTGTCGCTGGCGCTGCGGCATCGAAGATGTCCCATCCGATGCCCTTCAGCCTCGAGTATTGGGCCGGCCCCGGCGACGAGCCGGTGATGCTGAAGGTGGCTTCTGCGTATGAAGCCTCGACACATCATCGCAAGCCGCCGGCTGCATTCCCTCCGCTGAAGGGCGAGCCGTGATGCGTCGTTGACCGCGCCCCCTCGCCCCCGTAGGGCAGGCCGAAGAGCGCCGCTGGGGTCATTAGAAAGGCATTTGCCGGCTGAGGGATTCGAACCCCCGACCCCCTGATTACAAATCAGGTGCACTACCAACTGTGCTAAGCCGGCATCGTGAGAGAGCTTCTGCGGCTTCCGGGGAACCCATTGAGAATTGGGCAGGCCGCCGGCAGCGCGCGAATTGTAACCTACGCCAGCGCGGGGCCATCAACCGCAGCGCGCCCTGGCGGCGGCCGCCGTTCGTCGGGGCAGCTCAAGGCCACCTCAGTTCAGCTTCGGCGTCCCCGCGACCGTCGTCCTCGGAACCTCGCCCGCCGGCCCTTTTTCGGCCGGGCTTGCCGGGGCAGCAGGCGCTGAGTCGGGCGACGCCTCGGGTCCAGCCCCGGGCCCCTTGGGGCACGCCTGAACGGACAACCGCCCTCCCGGGCCACCGGCCTCTCCGATCAGATCCTGCATCGGCACGGACCCATCGCTGGGCTTGAGCATGAGGTCGATCCAGTACACCGTCCCCGGCTCCTTCCGATCAGTCACTTCCGTCTTGAGCCCTAGCCTCTCCACAGCCTTGGCGCGGCGGTCGGCGCGGTCGCGCTCGGTGAACAGACCTACCGAGACACGAAGCCCCTCGCCCGCGTCGGGCATGAGGTGGGCATCCTTGAACCCGCCGCGGTCCAAGGTCCTCATGATCTTCGTGGCCGTGGCCTCGTCAGGCACATCCCCGACGTATACCCAGTACCCGTCCCACGTTTCCCCTGCGGCGGCACGCTGCTCGGATGAGAACCCCTGGGTGTGCAATGCGGCAGCGGCGCGAGCGGCACCGGCGAGATCGTTGAAAGGACCGATCGTGACGCATCGAGACGCGGCGGCTATCGCAGCGTCCGAAGCTGCACCGGCCTGCACGGCTACCTTACGGATCGCGGCGATGGAGTCGTCCGCGCGGCCGCGTTGCTGCTGGTCTGGAGGGAGCTCACCGACCAGTTTCAGGCGGGGGAGCCTGGTAATTGCCTCGCTGGTTTTGGCGTCGCGAGGGACATCGACCCACCGGGCCCAAGCCAGGAAGGCCAGGTTGACGAACAGCAGGACGAAAAAGGCGACGCGCACGGGCGGATTCTAGATCAGTTGTTTACATATGGAAGCGCTGGGCCGCCGCACCTTGGCGCGGCCTCAACCTTTCCCCGCCCTCGCCTACCTCTCGACCTTCTCCGGCTTCTCCTCTTTCGCCTCCTTCTGGCCTCCCGGCAGCGCGTCGCGGCTTTCGGCCAAAACCGCTAGTCCTTGCAGCACAAGGTCCGGAACGGCGGTGTGAGACGTGCGAATCAGGGGCGCCACGTCCGCGGCACCCCCGCCCGTGAGCAGCAGCAAGGGACGACGGTCCAACACCCACCGAGCCTCCTCGGCGGCACGATCGATGGTGGCGGCGGCGGCATACAGAGCGCCCTGCTCGATAGCCGTGCGGGTCGTCCGAGCGAACAGACTACGGTCGCCTGACTCGCCACCCTTCGCGCGCTTTCGAATGCCCTCGGTATTGTCGATAAGGCTATCGACCATCAACCGCGGCGAAGGAAGGATGGCGCCGCCCAAGTGTCGGCCTGTGCCGTCGACAAGGTCGATCGTAAGGGTGGTGCCTACGGCGACGATGCAAACTGGGCGAGGCTTGGCGAGTTGGTGGCCGCCGATCGCCATCGCGAAGCGGTCGACCCCCAGCCGCCATGGCTCAAGGTATGTGGTCGTCACGCCGCCGGCCTCGCGTCGGCTCGCGATGAACTCCGGGGTGGGGGAGCCACTCCGAGCTTCAGCCTCTTGCGCCGCCAACTTAGCGGCCGTCCTAAACAGCCGATTCAACCGATCCCCCGCAACGCTGCTGACCAGGATCCGGCCAATCCCCTTCTTCTTTCCAAACACCCGACGGGCGAAGTCATCAGCTGACCACCCCGCATGAGCCTCAGCGTGCTGACGCCCCAGGCGGCCGCGCACCATGTAAGTCCACTTGATCCGCGTATTTCCAATGTCTACCAGAAGCACGCTCAAGTCGTGGCCCTCACGGACACATCCCCCGAAATGAACTTCTTCAACCCCTGCGGCGTCTCCACCAACAGCGCCCCGTGAAGGTCAATCCCGCGAGCGAGTCCCTTGGTTGTCCCATCGGGCGCTTGAACTGTAACAGGGCGTCCGCGCAACGCGTCCGACTCCTGCCACTCCTCGATGAACGGCTTCAGCCCATCGCGCTCAAACTCCAGCAGACCCTTCACGTAAGCGCTCACGAGGCCGGCGACGATCTCGTTCCGCGAGGGCGCGTCAGCGGCGGTACCACGCGAAGCGTCTTTCTCCACAGCAGTCAGCAGGTCAATCGGCGCCACACCAGTCTCAGCGATCTTCGCGATCAACTCCGCCCCCAACGCGACATTGAGGCCCACACCAATTACGACGCACGCCGGCCCAGCCGACTCCGCCCGAAGCTCAATCAAGATCCCTCCAAGCTTCCGGTCCGCTACCAAAATGTCATTGGGCCATTTCAGCCGTGCCTCCGGCACTCCCAGCAAAACCAACGCCCGAACCGAACAAACACCGATGACCAGTCCCAATGCCCCCAGATCTGCAGGCACCTCGCGAAACGTCCAACTCACCGACAGGCAAATCGAACCGCCCAGGGGAGCGACCCAGATCCGCCCGCGACGCCCGCGACCGGCGGTTTGATATTCCGCCAGAATCACTTCGCAAGACCCGAACGGGGGATTCTGCCGCTCGAGCAACATCGTATTGGTCGATCCCACCGACCACGCGACATCGAGCTGATGCACCCGATCCCGAACGGCACGCACCAAACGCTCACGAATCTTCGCAGCGTCCAACGGCTCACCGCCTGACGCCAGCCGGTAGCCTCGATTGCGAACTGCGTGCAACGACGCACCCAGCTCGCGAAGCGAGTCAACGGCCTTCCAGATCGCGCTCCGCGTAACACCAAGCTCAGCAGCCAAGTCTTCCCCTGAATGGAATTGGCCGTCGGCAAGCGACGCGTACAAGCGGGACACCAGCGGACCGGCTGCATCGGGCAAGGGCTTCACGTCCGCTTCCCACGAAACAACCAGAGCTTGCGCACCCGCGGCTCGGTCCCCGCGCGCATGCGGGCAATATTACTCCTGTGAGTAATCACGATGAGCACCACGGCGGCAACTCCGAACACAAACAGCCGTTCGTCGCCCCCGTTCAACATTAGCGCCAGCGGCGTCTGAAATGGGATGCGCGCTGGTCCTAGGGTATCGGTAAGAACAGCGGGGTCCATGCGAAGCCCGATGAACGCGGCCACGGGGATGGAAAGCGTCGCGATCATCGACGCCAACCCTACGTACCCAAGCAACATCACGGCGAGGAGCCAAACCCCCAGCATGGGAAGCACCAGAAAGGGATTGAACACGAGCACGACCCC
>FTEY01000650.1_pt1 | contig 10233 bp, 6 predicted proteins | sample 1640321 | NCBI WGS metagenome assembly FTEY01 (sample SAMEA3914816, study PRJEB12502) | metagenome | biome: forest; material: soil | place: USA | collected 2011-09-16 | depth 0.3 m
TTCCGTTAGACCTTGACGCTGCGATAGGACTTGCGCGGCTTCTGCCGATGCACGATTTCGCGCGGATAGATGCCGGCGTGCAGCACACGGGTCTCTCCTTTGGCGCGCTCTTCGAACGAGGCCGGATCCTCCTCAGGCTCCGAGGCCAACATGGCGTCGAAGCGCTGTTTCGTACCGGGCATGTACTCAGGGTGCGTCACGATGAACAGGTCGTTGTGAATCACGCCGTTCAACACACGCTCTCCGGCTTCCAGCGGATCCATCCCGGGAGGCGGCCCTTTACGCACCGGTGCGTTGGCAGGTCTGTTGGCCGCACGGAACGGATTCTCCTCGCCGGTGCCGATCCAGTTGTCGGTGTTGACGCCTCCGGGAACGAAGGCCGAGGTGCCGACGGTGGTGCCTTCGAGCTCAACACGCAGGGCTTCGATCAGTCCGACCACCGCAATCTTCGTAGCGGTGTAGACCCCGAGCGGACCGCCCGGAAGCAAGCCACTCATCGACGAGGTCACGACGATCTGGGAGCCTTCACCATGCTCGAGCATGTGAGGGAGGCAGACGGCGACGCTGTTATAGGTGGCCGTAAAATTCACCGCCACGGCATTGTCCCAATCGGCGACCGGGCAGTCGCTGACGCGTTTGCCGGTCTTGGAGCCCGCGTTGTTGACGACGAGGTGCAGCTTGCCGAACTGACTCTTGATCTGTTCCAAAGTCTTCGCCCAGGCGTCGCGATCGGTGACGTCGTGCTTGATCGGCAACAGGCCGGCATTCTTTTTCTTGAACAGGGGCAGCGCCGCCTTGAGACGCTCCTCGTTGCGATAGCCGATGCAGACCTTCATGCCGGCGTTCGAAGCCGCTCGCGCGATGCCGAGGCCGATCCCGTCGGAGGAGGCGGTGATGTAGGCGACCTTTCCTCTCAGGTCATGCAACGGAGCAGCCTGCGAGACTTTGGGCTCCGGGGGGAGCGGCGGGCGGCCGCCGGGGCCGACGTTCGCACCCGGGGCGCCGGGTCCCGGGCCGCCAGCGGGCGCGGCGGGAGCCGCATTTTGGGCGGCGGCATAGCGGCTCAGGCCGAGGCTGGCGAGGATGCCGGCGCCGTAGAGCGAGCCCTCGGCCAGGAAACGGCGACGCTCGAGGGCGAAGCGATCCAGATCCGGGGACAACGGGGAACGATCCTGCTCGGGCATAGGTGGCTCTCTGTCAGGCGTGTGTGAAAGCGAATGATAGGTCTGGCGGTCATTGTCTCCGCCTCGCACGGCGCGCGCTTCGGTCCGTGAGGGGGACGGCCGGGGGGCGGACATAGGCGCTTTCGGTCAGCCGTTCACTGCCACCGTCAAGCCGCAGTGCGACGGCGCGGTCGCGGCGGGATAATCCCGGGCCATGGGGCTGGGGTTGTTCTACCGATGGCTGTTCATTGGGATGTGGCTGGCATGGTTCGGCTACTGGTGGATCGCTGCGCACAACGTCAAAGCGACCGTCAAGGTCGAATCGGCGGTCTCGCGTCGATCACACATGCTGCCGTTGTTCATCGCACTTTCTCTCGTGTGCTGGCCCACGTTCCCCGTCCCCGGATTGCGTGAGTACGTTTTGCCTGGCCAGTATTGGCGGATTTGGGCGGCCGTTGGCGCGGTGTTGACCGCCGCGGGTTTGTTCTTTGCCATCTGGGCTCGCGTGAAGTTGGGACGCAATTGGAGCGGGGAGATCACGGTCAAGGAATCTCACGAACTAACGACCGGTGGTCCGTACAGCCTCGTTCGTCACCCGATCTATACCGGTTTGTTACTTGCCATGTTGGGCACGGCTCTCGCACGCGGTCAGGTTCAGGGGTTCCTGGGAGTCGCTGTCGCCTGCATTACGCTCTGGCGGAAGCTGAGAATCGAGGAGCGCTTCATGGGCGAGGAATTCGGCGCGCAATACGCCGAGTACCGGAAGCGGGTCCGCGCGTTGATCCCTTTCGTGCTCTGAGGCTGCTGCAAACCCAACAGCGCGGTGCCGCCGGGTGTTGGTTTTCACACATCCCCGAAGACCCCCGTAGTCATCGTTGAGCGGTAATCGCCGGGCCCGGCGCTCTTGGCACGGTTGCTGCTTGGAGAGTGTTCGTCCAGACAAAACACTCCCACGAGAAGATTTCATGAACGATCGCACCGGGCCCACCCGGCTCTCCCGGCTGGTGGGCGTAAGCCTGTTGGCCCCGTTGGCTCTGCAGGCCTCACACGCCGTCCTGGCGGCGGACGCCGCAACCAGGAATGCCGTGGATCCCGCCACGAGCACCATTGTCGACAATGTAACCGATAATGTTACCGACGCTGCCGGCGGTGGTGGCGGTGGCGAACTCACCACTGTCGTCGTCACGTCGCGCAACAAATCGGAATCCGTCCAGGCGGTCCCGATTCCGATCACCGTCATCCAATCCTCCGACCTCGTACGCGACAACACCGTCAATGTGCAGGATCTCACTCAGAAGGCCCCCGGCGTCGAGGCGACGACCCCCAATTCGCGGCGTACCGGCATCGCCATCCGCGGCATCGGCAAATCGGCGGGCAATGACGCACTGGAGGCCTCGGTCGGCGTGCTGGTCGACGGGGTGTACCTCTCGCACCCGGGCATGACCTACCAGGATTTTACGGATCTCGATCGTGTCGAAGTCCTGCGAGGTCCCCAGGGTACGCTGCTGGGAAAGAACACGACGATCGGCGCGATCAGCATCGTCACGAAGGCGCCTGCGTTTACCCCCGAGGCGTCCGGAAATTTCAGCTTCGGTGAGCGCAACGCGCGCACTGGCAACGCGGCGTTGAGCAATTCGATCAGCGACGGCGTACTGGCCTACCGCGCCTCCGTCTTCTTCGACAAACAAAACGGATTCATCCGGAATGTCGACACCGAGGGCGGCACGACAAACGAACGCAACCGCTCCGGTGGCAGGCTGCAGTTCCTGCTGACCCCAACGGATACCTTTTCAGCACGTGTCAATGCCGACTACGCTGAGTCGAACGAACGCAGTAACACCAAGCCGATCGTTCTGGTGCTGGCTCACTACGACAATGCCGCACAGTCCCCGCGAGTGACGACTCCCGGCGGGAATGCCGTTCCGACCACACAGGCGCAAGTCACAACCCAGAACACGGGGCTCAATACCTACACCAGCACGTTCAATCGCGCCTATTTCGGCGGTTACCAGCCGATCGTCGGATCCTGGGATGCCGAGGACCTGAACCTCAACGTTCCGGTGTACACACGCAATCAGGGAATCAGCTCGACCTTCGACTGGAAAGTCGACGGCGGCCTGACGCTCACCCTGATCGCGGGCTATCGCAGCTACGACTTCGACGCCAAGAACGACGCGGACCAGACGAAATTCGATACCGGCCGCAACGGCTCGCTGTTGACGACAGGGCAGCAGTCGTACGAGTTTCGTGTAGCCCAAACCGTCAGCGACCGGTTCGACTACCAGGCTGGGTGGTATTTCCTGCACTCGTGGAACCAGTCGACGAATCGCACCCTTTACGGGCTCGACTCGGGCGCCTACTCGAGCAAGAACGGTGATTACAACGTGCTGTACGGGACGGCGGCCGGGAACCAGCTGCTGCAGGCGTCCCTCAATCGTGTCTACGCGACCAATCTGATCACTCCCGATACGAAGAGCTACGCCGCGTTCGGGCAATTCAACTGGCATTTGACGGATCGGGCGACGGTGACGGCCGGCGTGCGTGAGACCTACGAGGACAAGACGAACACTTCACGCAACGCGGTGAGCTTCATCGACGGCAGCCCGTTGGACAATCTGGCGACGCTGGGTCAGAGCCTGGGCGCGAGCGCCCTGCAGATCGCGGCGGCGAATGATATCCGGACGACCACTGTCGGCAATCTCTATCCCACCGTAGAGGGCGCGCCGATCAAGGCGTATTCGACGTCGTGGCTGCTCAGTCCCACGTACAAGCTGAACGAGGATGTGTATCTCTACGGTTCGGCGGCGGCGGGGCAGAAATCCGGCTCCGTCCAGTTCACCAGTTCGGGCGCCGCCGCGAACGTCGCGCCGGAAAAGGTGCTGGACTTCGAGCTGGGCATCAAGAGTCTCCTGGCGCACAATACGTTGCAGCTGAACGTGAACGTCTTCCAGACGCGAGTGCGGGACTATCAGCAGACGACGAGCATCTACGACGCGGCGACGACGGCGCTCAAGAACGATGGCACGCTCTACTATCAGTCGATTCTCGGCAACATTCCCGAGATCATGGCGCGGGGCGTGGAGTTGGAGGGGACCTATCTCGTCACGCGGCATCTCAGCTTCAACTTCGGTGTCGTTTACAACCACGCCGTCTACCAGAGTTGGCACACGGCGACGTGCCCGAGTGAGCTGAACGTAAAGTCGAGCACGACCGTCTGCGATAACACCGGTCAGCAGGTCGTGGCCGCTCCGAAGTTCACCTCGAACGTGGGCGCCGAGTATCGCCAGGCGCTGTTCGGCGGCTACGAAGGCCACATCTGGGTCAGCAACGTCTATCGCAGTCAGCAGAATTTCGACAACAACCTGTCACGTTACGGCATCCAAGGCGCGTACGCCCTGACCGACGCTGGAATCGGTGTGGTTTCCCCAGACTCCCGCTTCGAGCTGGATGTCGCGGGCAGGAACATCGCGAACAAGCGCTACACCACCAGCGTCAATGTGAACGCCAACGGGTCCATCGGCTACGACGGCATCGGCGATCCACGCTGGATCGGTGCCGAGATGCATTTGAAGTTCTGAGGAGTGTCGTCAATGAGTCGATTTGAGGTTACCGCGCTTGTGTCCGTGGCCGTGTTGGCCGTCGCCGGCGATGGGTTTGTCCCCGCTGCCGCGGCCGATGGCAATGCCGTTGCACAGTCGTTGGCGTCCGGCACGACGCCAGCCGCCGCGGCGGCAAATCAGCCTGCGCGCCCGCCAGCTCCGGGCCCGACGTTGCAAGTGGCGCTGGATGCCGCGCAGGCTGCCATTCAGGCGTGTACGGGACTCAGCCAGAAGGTCGGCGTGACCGTGCTCGATTCGGCGGGCGTGCCGAAGGTCATTCTCGCCACGGATGGGGCGAGTGCCCGGGGTGTTCAGTCGAGCACCAACAAGGCGCTGACGGCCCTGGCGTTCAATGCCGCCACCAGTGAGCTAGGGGAGAAGAGTAAGGCGGACGCCGGGTTGGCCGCCAAGTTGGCTGCCAACCCGACTTACAACACCCGTGCAGGAGGATTGGTCGTTCTGCAGGGTGGGGTGGTGATCGGCGCCATCGGCGTTGGCGGCGCGCAGGGCAGCGAGAAGGATGAGGCCTGCGCGAAGGCGGGCCTCGCGAAGTTAGGAAAGTAGCCAGGGTAGGGCGGGGCGGCGGCACCGCCCCGCGCGGCTCTAGCCCGTGCCCTGCATGACGGCGCCGTCCCGCGTGCGGAACGTGTTGGGCCGCTCATCAGTGATCGGGTGTTTCGCCGCGAGCTTCTCGTCCACCTCGATACCCCAGCCGGGCTTCTCGCTGATCCACGCGTAGCCGTTCTTGACTTGGGCGTGACCCTGGAAGATGTCCTGAACCAGGGGAGGGAAGTCGATGTGCTCGTGCATGCACAAGTTGGGTGCTGTCACGTCGAGAGTCAGGTTCGTCATGCGTCCGACTGGGGAGTTGGGAGCCCCGTGCCAGGCGAACTTGACCTGAAAATTCTCCGCGAACGCCGCGACTTTGCGTGCGGCAGTGAAGCCGCCGATGTGCGAGACGTGATGACGAATCACGTCTATCTGGCGCTCCTGCACCAAGGGCTGCCACTCGTGCGGATTGCTCCACAACTCCCCGATGGCCAGCGGCGTCGCACACTGTTGCCGCAGGATGCGGTAGTGGTCTGACTCTTCCGGAGCAAGCACGTCCTCACAGTAGAACAGCTTGAACACCTCGCAGTCCTTCGCGAAGTTCACTGCCCGCACGGTGTCGAGCAGTGAATGCACATCCACTGCCAATCCCAACTCGGGCGGCAACTCCTTGCGGAATGCCTCGAAGCCCGCCAGCACTTTGCGAGTCTCCTTGTCCCGGTCGAACGGCACTACGCCATCCTCGAATTTCGGCTGACCCAACAACGTGTCGGTCGCCCCATCGCGCGCGAACATGGCTATCAGGAAGCTACGCGCGCCGGTCTCCAGCATCTTCCTGGTGGATTCGACCAGTTGCGGGCCCGGGTCCTTCGCCCCCAGGCCGACGTGCAGGTAGTACTCCGCGGCCTCTCTGACCTTGCCGCCTACCAACTGATAGACGGGCATGCCCGCCTGCCGCCCTTTGATGTCCCAGAGCGCGTCGCAAACACCTGCGATCGCACAGTTGAGGATCGTGTCGTTCTTGTAGTAGGAGCTCATATAGCAGAGCTGCCAGATGTCTTCGATGCGATCGGTGGTGCGACCGACAACCAGCGGCTTGAGGTACTCGGTGACCGCGGAGCCGACCAGTCTCGTGCGGCCGCCGGGGTAGGTGTCGGTGGCGCATCCATACCCGTAAAGGCCGGCCTGGTCGGTGGTGACCTTGACGATCAGGGAGTCGTTTATCCCACCGCCGCCCACGGGAATGACCGTCAGGTCGCGAATTCGCGGTGCCGGCATCCCGCGCGTGGCGTGGTCGACTGCGGACTGAGCCTTGTCATCCTTGGCGGCCGCCCGGACCGGAGTATTTCTGAACAGGCCGGCAACGGCGGCACCGCCGCCCATCAAGGCTAGCTTGAGCAGTGCGCGGCGATTGCGGTCGGTGGCGGTAGCGCTGGATGATGCGGACTTCATGACGGTTGACCCCCCTCGCGAAGAAGGCGCGGATCGTAGCATTGAACCTACGCGGTCCTGTCCCCACCATGGCCACAACGACCATGAGCATTCGCCGCCGTCTTCTATTCCCCCTCCTGCTCGGGTTGCTGCACCTGTACATCGGGCTGCGTGTTGTGCCGGACCTTCCCACCGACACGCTCGTTCGCATCGCAGTCGGCGTTCTGCTGTCCGTTTCTTACTCCTTGATGCTGCTGAGTCTCGCCGCGCGGGCCTTCTGGCCGCGGCCACAGTCGGACCGGATCGCTGCGCCCGGGATGTTCATGGCGGGATTGTTCTCCTCGCTCCTGGTGCTGACCCTGTTGCGAGACCTGGTGCTGATCCCTGCCAGCTTCCTCGTCTCGCACGCGACGCTCGCTAGCCTGCGAGGGGTCACTGCGGCTCTCGTGCCTGGTATGGGGATTGCGGCAACGGCGCTTGGCTTCGCAGGCGCGCGTCGACGCGCCAGGATCGTCAACGTCGAAGTGCCGGTCCGGAATCTCCCGCCGGCGCTGCACGGGTTCTCGATCGCACAGGTCAGCGATGTCCATATCGGAGCGACGATTCGTGGCCCTTACGTCGAGAAGATCGTCGACGCCGTTAACGACTTGCACGCGGACCTCATCGCTCTGACGGGGGACTTCGTGGACGGTCCGGTTCAGGAGCTGTCCGCGCACACCGCGCCGCTCGCCCGGTTGCAAGCCACGCATGGCGCGTTCTTCGTGACGGGCAACCATGAGTACTACTCCGGTGCTAGCGCGTGGATTGCGGAATTCCGTCGTCTGGGACTACACGTACTGCTGAACGAGCACGCGGTCATCAGCCATAACGGTGCCCCGCTGGTGATTGCGGGGGTCACCGACTTCAGCGCGCACCATTTCAATCCTGCGCAACGCAGCGATCCGGCGGCGGCCCTCACCGGGGCTCCCGCAGGCGCTGGCGCAAGAATCCTGTTGGCTCACCAGCCGAGATCGGCGCCGGCGGCGGCCCAGGCCGGCTATGACCTGCAGCTGTCGGGTCATACTCACGGCGGCCAGTTCTGGCCCTGGAATCACTTCGTGAGATTCCAGCAGCCGTTCACCGCCGGCCTGCACCGACTGAATCGGCTGTGGGTGTACGTGAGTCGCGGCACCGGCTACTGGGGAATTCCCAACCGGTTCGGGGCGCCGTCGGAGATAACGCGGCTGCGGCTGGTGCCCGCGGGCTGAAGGCCAGAGCGCTTGCGCAGAGCGAGCGCGCGAGAGACGGCAGCAACGAGTCGCCTGGTGCCGCGGCTGTAGATTGGCTGGCGCTGTGCCCGGAGCGGCACACTTCCGGCCGATCTGAGGCGCGTTCACCCAGTGGCGTCCTGTCCGCCTCATGACCCGCTATCATCGCCGCCCATGATTCGAATCGTGCGCCCGCGGTGGCTCGCCCTCTGCTCCCTCCTGCTTTCACCGGTCTACATGCCGTTGTCGCAGGCTCAATCGACAGACGACGCCTATCTGCGTAGCTGCTCGATCTGCCACGGCCCGGAAATGCGCGGCGGGGAAACCGGCCCGGCACTGATCGGCAGCGCGTTCCAACAACGTTGGCTACCACAGGGCCTCGGTGCGCTCGACGAGTTCGTTCGCAAGACGATGCCGCCGACCAACCCCGGTGCTCTCAGCGCAGCGGACTACACGGTGGCACTCACCCGCATTCGTCGCGCAAACGGCTGGCCGGTGGATGCGGCTGCGGAAGCGGCTGCAGCGGCTCAGGGCGGCAAGCTTCACACACGTACTGAGTGGCTCAACAATCGCGGTGACCTGGCCAGCAGCAGCTACACGCCGCTGGATCAGATCAATCGCGACAATGTCAGCAAGCTGCGCGTCGCGTGGGTCTGGAAGTCGGACAACTTCGGTCCCACCCCTGAGTTCTATTACAGAGCGACTCCGGTGATGGCTGACGGCGTACTCTTCGCGACCGCCGGAATACGTCGCAACGTCGTTGCCATCGATGCAACGACCGGTGAGACGCTGTGGATGTATCGCTTGGATGAAGGCGATCGAGGGAATCGGGCGCCGCGCCGCAATTCCGGCCGCGGTGTTGCCTACTGGCGCAGCAGCAACCCGAGCGAAGCCAGCCGGGTGTTTACCATCTCTCCAGGCTTCCAGCTGATCGCACTGGATGCTCGCACCGGACAGCCGGTCCCGGGTTTCGGCAAACAGGGCAGCGTCGATCTCAAGGAGGGCCTGCCTCGAGTCGAGGAGTTGACCAAAACGCCTCCGGGCTCGAGCTCGCCGCCAGTCGTTGTCGGCGATGTCGTGGTGGTGGGTGCTTCATTTACGGCCGGCGGCGCTCCGCCGTCGATGCGGGCCGTACCAGGTTGGGTGCGTGCGTACGACGCGCACACGGGCGCGCTCAAGTGGAGTTTCCACACCGTACCTCAGGCCGGCGAACCCGGTGCCGAGACCTGGGAAAACAACAGCAATGAATACACTGGCAACGCCGGTGTCTGGACCCCATTTTCGGCCGACGCCGCACGGGGTTACGTATATCTGCCCATCGAGGACTCTACCGGCGATTTCTACGGTGGCAAGCGCCATGGCAATAACCTGTTCGCCGATACGCTCGTTTGTGTCGATGCCAACACTGGCAAGCGGGTATGGCACTACCAGCTCATTCATCACGATATCTGGGACTACGACATCCCATCGCCTCCGGTCCTCGCTGACATCACGGTCAAGGGCCAGAAGATTCCGGCGGTGGTGCAAGTCACCAAGGTGGGATTGATCTTCGTCTTCAACCGCGTGACCGGCAAACCCGTCTGGCCGATCAAGGAACAGAAGGTGCCGCAGTCGGACGTGCCGGGTGAGAAGACCTCGCCGACCCAGCCGATTCCGACCCGTCCTGCGCCGTATGAGCCGCAGGGGCTGAAGGTGGAGGATCTGATCGACTTCACTCCTGAGCTGAAGCAGCAGGCGCTGGAGATCATCAGCCACTATCGCTACGGCCCGCAGTACCTGCCGCCGTCGATCACCGATCCGGAAAAAAAGAACCTCGGCTCGCTGCTCCGCCCCGCGCTCTCGGGAGGCGCCAACTGGCAGGGCGCGGCGGTCGATCCCGAGACCAACATTTTCTACGTCAGCTCCATCTCCTCGGTCTCACCCATCGGGCTGCACCCGGATTCGAAGATCACCGACATGGGCTTTGTCGGTAGTTATGGTGAGGGGTGGCCCAATCGCACGTGGGGGGGACCGGCGGGACTGCCGCTCATCAAGCCACCGTGGGGTCGCATCACTGCGATCAACCTGAATACGGGCGATCACGTGTGGATGGTCGCGAGCAGCGAGACCCCCGAGTGGGCGCGTAACAACCCGGCGCTCAAGGGTATCGATCTCGGACGCACCGGCTCGTTCGATCAGGTCGGCCTGCTGGTCACCAAGACCCTGCTGTTCGCGGGCGAGGGGAGCGGGCTTTACCGCGCCCAA
>FTEY01000638.1_pt1 | contig 10097 bp, 9 predicted proteins | sample 1640321 | NCBI WGS metagenome assembly FTEY01 (sample SAMEA3914816, study PRJEB12502) | metagenome | biome: forest; material: soil | place: USA | collected 2011-09-16 | depth 0.3 m
GCGGCGGCCGTGATATTCAGCCCGCTCTGGGCGACGGCGGCGAGATAGCGCAGCTGGTGCAATTTCATAGGGCCGCAAGACTAGCGCAACCTTGGGCCCCACGCCGCGCCCGAAAGATAGAGCCCCGGCTGGCCTCGCTGCCTGCGAGGCCCGTGGCGCCGCCCGCGCAGGCTTCAGTTTCAGTTGCCGAGGCGCGCCGCCCGCGGCGGCGGTTACCGTCCCGGGACCCCGGTGTAACCGGGCTATAACCGGGGCGCATACCCCCCTAAGCATTCATTCGTTCTGTCCTATCGGGGTGCTGGCTATAGTCCGCCCCACTATGGGAGAGCTCTTGAACCTCGAACTCGAGCAGAAGGCGGCGGCGACCCGCGAACGGCTGGTCGCGGCGGTGCGCGAGCACGGCAAGGTCGTCTACTCGAACAGTCTCGGCGCCGAGGCCATGGTCCTGACGGACCTCATCTGGTCTCATGTCCCGGAAATCGACATTTTCAGCATCGATACGGGCCGGTTACCCGAGGAGACTTACGAGCTGCTCGAGAAGCTGCAGCGCCGCTACAAGCGCAACATCCGGGTCGTCTATCCCGGCGCCCAGGCGCTGGAAAAGCTGGTTTTGGCCCAGGGCGTGAACGGCTTTTACCATAGCCTGGATGCCCGCCTGGCCTGCTGCCACGTGCGCAAAGTCGAGCCTTTCAAGCGAGCCATTGCCGGCTATTCCGCCTGGGTCACCGGCGTGCGCCATGAGCAATCGGCCACGCGCGCGCAGGCCTTGCCCGTCGAGTGGGACGCCGAGAACAAGCTGCACAAGATCAGCCCGCTCCTGGAATGGACCGAGGAGCAGATCTGGCAGTACATCCGCGCGCGCAAGCTGCCGTACAATTCGCTGCACGACCGCCAGTACCCAAGCATCGGCTGCTCGCCCTGCACCCGTGCGATCCAGCCCGGCGAAAACCGCCGTGCCGGACGATGGTGGTGGGAGCAACCCGAGTCTCGCGAATGCGGTCTACACCCCCGAGTCCGACATGCCGCCGTTCAGGCCTGACGCCTTCAGGCGTCGAGGCTGTCTCCATGGATCACCTGCCCGTGTTTCTGCAACTGCAGGCCCGACCGGCGGTGGTTGTTGGGGGCGGACACGTCGCGGCACGGAAAGTAGAGCTGCTCCTCAGGAGCGGCGCTCGCGTCACCGTTATCGCCCCGGAACTGCTCGACGAGCTGCGCAGGCTGGCTGACCAGGGTCGGTTCGAATACGTCTGCGCCGGGTTCGCCGATTCGCACCTCGATGATGCCGACATTGCCGTCGCCGCCACGAGCGATCGCGAAGTCAACGCCCAGGTATCGGCTTCCGCGCGCCGACGCCGAATCCCCGTCAATGTAGTCGACGACCCGGAACTCTCGACGTTCATCTTCCCCGCGATCATCGATCGATCCCCGATCGTCGTCGCCGTCAGCTCGGGTGGTCAGGCCCCCGTGTTGGCCCGCAGACTGCGCGAGCAGTTGGAAGCCCTTCTACCCACCCGCCTCGGCGCATTGGCCCGTTTCATGGGTGAGCGTCGCAAGGCCGTTCAGAGCGCGCTCCGGTTCGGAGCACGGCGTCCCTTCTGGGAAAGGATCGTGGGGGGTCTGGTCGGCTCACGGGTGATGGCAGGAGACGATGCCGGCGCTCAGACGGCTTTTGAGCGTGAGCTCTATGAGTCTCACCTGACATCGAACGCGGCTACCGACGGCCGCGGTCTCGGCGAGGTGTACCTGATCGGTGCCGGCCCGGGTGATCCCGATCTTCTGACGCTGCGCGCACTGCAGCTCCTGCAGCAGGCAGACATCGTGTTGTATGACCGTCTCGTGCCGGAGGCGGTACTGGATCGGGCGCGCCGCGATGCCCGGCGGGTCTTCGTGGGCAGAGTCGCCGGCGGCACAGCCGTCCAGGAGCGGACCAACGAGCTGTTGGTTCAATACGCGAAGGAAGGTCTGCGAGTCGCACGCCTCAAGGGCGGCGACCCCTTCATCTTCGGACGCGGTGGCGAGGAGATCGAGGTGCTGTCCGCACATTCCATCCCCTACATCGTGGTCCCTGGCATCACCGCTGCCCTTGGGGCGGCTTCGTCGGCCGCCATACCCCTGACGCACCGCAAGCTCTCACAGAGCGTCACGTTCGTCACGGGGCACGTTCTGAATGACGGTACGCTGGATTGGCAGCAACTTGCGGGTCCCCACCGGACTGTCGTGTTCTACATGGGAGTCGCGCACCTGCCGCAGATTGTTGCGCGGTTGCGCGCCGCGGGCGCGCCTCCGGATCGCCCGGTGGCGATCATCGAGCGCGCGACGTTGCCTGAACAGCGAGTTCTCCGGGGCTCCCTGGATGACATCGTCTCGCTGGCGGCAAGCTCGAATGTTACGGCCCCTGCCCTGTTGATCGTTGGCGAGGTGGCGGCGTTCTCCACCGCTGAAGTGTTGGTTTCGACGGTTGCAGCGGCCCGGCTGCCCGATGGAGCGATGGCATGAGTATTTCGGAAGGGTTCATCGGCACGGTCGGTAACACGCCCCTGATCAAACTGCGGCGGATCAGCGAAGACACCGGTTGCGAGATCCTCGGCAAGGCCGAGTTCCTCAATCCTGGCGGATCCGTGAAGGATCGCGCCGCCCGCGGCATCGTCGCGGATGCGGAAAAGCGCGGCGAGTTGCCCCCCGGTGGCACTGTGGTCGAAGGCACCGCGGGCAACACCGGCATAGGACTGGCCCATGTGTGCAATGCGCGCGGCTACCGCTGCGTCATCGTCATGCCCGATAATCAATCCCCGGAGAAGTATCGCCTTCTCGAGATGCTCGGAGCTGAGGTCCACAAGGTACCCACCGTCCCGTACAGCAACCCGAACCAGTACCAGAAGGTCGCGCAGCGTCTGGCGGCCTCGCTGCCGAATGCCGTCTATTCCAACCAGTTCGACAACACCGCCAACCGCCAGGCACATATCGACACCACCGGTCCGGAGATCTGGACGCAGACGAATGGGCGTATCGACGCATTCGTATCCGCGAGCGGTACCGGCGGCACCTTTGCCGGTGTTTCCGAGTACCTCAAATCCCGCCGCCGCTCGATTCGCTGCGTGCTCGCGGATCCGCCGGGTAGCAGCCTCTATGAGTTCATCCGCAACGGCGCTCTCAAGTCGACCGGCTCCGGATCGATCACCGAGGGCATCGGCATCGGTCGCGTCACGGCCAACATGAAAGATGCGCCGGCTGACGACGCGGTCCACATCGAAGACACGGATTCGGTTCGCTTCGTCTACCGCCTGCTTCGCGAGGAAGGTCTGTTCCTGGGCAGCACCAGCGGCATCAACGTCGCTGCGGCCGTTCGTGTTGCCTTGGAGCTCGGACGGGGACACACCATCGTGACTGTGTTGTGCGATGGAGGTGCCAAGTACCAGTCACGACTGTTCAATCCGGAATGGCTGCAGCAGAAGGGGTTGCTGGCGCACGCGGTGCCGCTGCCGGAACGGCCGCCGATCACGCTGGAGAAGGCGCTGGTCGGGTAACTCCCTTGGGCGCGGGGCTCAACATTCGGTCATAATCCCGACCGGCATTACGAGGGGTTGTGACCGTGCCTCCAAACACGCGCCGTGTCGTCCTTCTGACGGGATTGGTTCTCACAGCTGCGCCGTTTCCGCGTGCCCAAGCGGCCGATGCGCCACCACCCCTCCCGGGCATGACCTACGATTCCATCCCGACTCTCCCCGACTTCAGCGGCGGATGGAGCCTCAAACCGCCGGTTCCTGACCCACCCCAGAAGCTGCTGCGACCCGAGGTGGCCGCCACGCTCAAAGGCTGGTCCGTCAAGACGACCCAGGGCGTCGATCCCGCCGATGTCGATGGCCTGAAGCGCTCCTATTGCGGGCCCCCCAGGTTTGCTGGCTTCAACGGCGGGCTGCAGGACTATGTGGAATTCCTCTTCACTCCCGGCCGGGTCACGATCACCAACGAGTTGGGGCTCGTGCGGCGGATCCGCCTGACCCGCGAGCCGCTAGCGGCAGGTCGCGAGCCCTCCAACGCGGGCACATCGGTCGGGCATTGGGAAGGCCAGACATTGGTGGTCGAAACCGCGGCGCTGGATCCGGGGATCGGCCTGGGCGAGCCGATTCGCAAACTCCCGATCAAGATGGGGAAGAACGTCCGGATCGTCGAGCGCTTCTCGCTGAACGGCGCCGACTCGCTGCAGATCGTTACCCGAACGACCGCCCCTGATGTCTACACGTCGCCCTACGAAACAACGACAGTCTACCTGCGCGATCGCACGCACGAGTTTCAGGACATCACCAACTGCACCGAGCGCGACAGGGCGTTTGACGGCGCTACCGGTAGAGAGCGCTTCGACATGACGCCCCCTCCCGACCTGCCGCCGCCCCCTTCAAAGTAGAGGGTTCGAGCCATGACATTGCATCTTCGCGCGCTGGGCATCGCTGTCCTGTGGGCTCTATCCGCGGATCCGGCGCTGTCCCACCACACCTACGCGATGTTCGATGCATCGCGAACCGTGAAGGTCAGCGGCACCGTCGCGAAGCTCGAGTGGACGAATCCCCACGTCTTCGTCTGGGTGTACGTCCCCACCGCCAGCACCCCCGGCAAGTACGATCTCTACGCGTTCGAGAACGGCAGCCCCAACGCTCTGACCAAGGTGGGTTGGAATAAGACGGTTCTTCAGGCCGGAGACGCGATCACGGTCGAATTCTGGCCGCTGCGGGACGGTCGCAAGGGCGGTCACCTGTCCAAGGTGACACTCCCTGACGGGCGCGTGATCGGGTCCGTGGGCGGTATTGCTGGCCGGGACACCCGCTGAACCGCGGGGAGTGAAGCGCACCGCTGAGCTATGCGGCAGGGCTAACCCTCAGGCCTCACACGTACGCCTACTGCCTTACTACGCGGGACGTCGGGGTGCCGACCCAGCAGCTTTTGGTTCTTGGGATCGATGATCAGATCCATCCCTTCCAGGGGAATGGCGCCGAGCAAGCACTCGTTTCCCATCACCAGTGCGTCGCTGCCGTGGTCTCGGTCTTGGAAATAGACGCGCACTCCCAAAGCACGCGGCACCGTCACTTCGCGGCCGTCGGCAAGGGTCACGGGCCTCTGGGTAGCTTCGTCCAAATCGAATCCCAGTTCGCGGGCAACGTCGGGCGTGATACAGAGGTCAGTCGTACCGGTGTCAACCAGCGCCCGCACACTGACCCGCTTCTTCGTCCATGCGTTGAACAGAGAGATATCGGCATAGATCTGACCCATGAGCATTCCCTGCTTGTGCCGCGAGAGTGGCGGCGGCAGACATCGTAGGGTCTCGGGATCTTTCATAGCGGGCCTCTTGGCGATGCGTTTATGTAGAAACGCAAACACTGCGCCGCTAACGCACCCGTAGGCCAGAGACAGCTGTCGTCAAAGCGCGGCGGGCCCAGGTTTCAGCGTCCGATGCCGACGCGCTAGTGCGCCGCTTCGGGTGTCGGTCATAGGACAGTTCTGACGCACTGTAGGCCCCAATGCTGACTAGCCAGTAAACAACAGACGTGTATGATCGCAATCCATGAAGTGCGGCAGCTACTCAGCTCACCCGGAAGCCTCGCTGGCGTGGCAACGCCAGTTGGCCCTTGCCGCGCCACGCCGATATCGACGTCGGCTCAGTCGCAAGCGCGCCCGCTGACACGCGCGGGACGCCGCGGGCGAGCGTCACACCCTCCCCCTACCAGGCGTGGCCGTCAGCCAGCACGTGAGGTCGGGGATCCTACTTCAGAACGACCTTGACCGAGTCGTCAACACTCGACGGCTTGATATACCCGATCGCACCCTTGTTCGCCGTCACCACTTTCTTCACGTCATCGTCCGTCGCCGCCAGCTTTGGCGGAAGAGCCTTGCCCGAGAAGATCATCTGGGCCCACAGCGCCTTGACGTTGGCAACGGTCTTGCCTAGCACATCGGCGCTGAAGCTGGCGCGTACCGGACTGGTCTCCGACTGGTCGACCGCCATCACGGGTGTTCCGTCTTTCCAGGATTTGAGGTCTCCCGTATAGATTTTCGCGACCGTTTCCTTGTCGATGGAGGTGTTGTTTTCCTTGTTGACGATGACGGCCACATCACCGGCCCGGGCGTGGCTGCCGAGCGTCAGCAGGACGATCCCGATCGCGAGTGCCGACACGCGATTCTCGGATTTCACGATGAAACTGCTCATGAGCGTTCGGTTCCCGTTCAAAACATGAAATGGACGCCGGCGACGAACAGGTTCCAGTTACGGGTACCCTGCCCCGCGGGCACTTCGCCGGAAGCAACCGGCAAAGCATAACCGCGATTGAGGTGATCCTCGACGCGCAGGCTGATGTTACTCAGGAGTTTGTAGTTGAGGCCGAAGACGAAGATCTTCTGGGAAATCGAGTCACTGGCCGACCGGGACTCGTCCGCGTCGACGTGATCGTAGCGGACGAATGGCATCCATCGCGTCCCGATGGAGTATCCGAGCTGGCCATAGTAGCCTTTGGAAGTGACTCCTAGAAAATCATGCTTGGCGAACTCCGACTTTACATCCCAGTTTCCACGGACGAAGTCCAACGATCCGATTACGCGAGTTTCGCTCACGATGGCGCGCGTCGTGAGCACCTCAACGTCCGTCTTGTACCCAGAAGCCATGAACCTCAGCCCGTCCACGGGTGTCCGATACGTGACCCGGCCACCGTAAGCCCGACGATCGCGTGTATCCTCGGGGGTAGTCGTGTCGAAAGTGTTTCCGCCGTAGACCTGCCAGGTGATCTCGCCGGCGTTGCCAAGCGTTTGTGTGTAGTCCACGCCGGCGCCTGTATACGCATCGTGCACGAAATCCGCGGCTGCCTGATATATCGCAGGCTCAAGTGAAGTCACCTGAATGAATTTCGCGTCGATGGTCTCGTTGTACAGACCAAGGGGATATTTGACGCGTCCCACGTGAAAACGGATCGTGTCATTGAGCTGGTAGTCGACGAAAAACCATGTGAACCGGGTCGCTTCCCCGGATGAGGTTTCCAGCTGCGCCCACAGCTTCGCCTTGTCGTTCAGAGTCACTGTCCCGACGAGGGCGAGAAAGTTGTCGCCCCATGTGCCGCGATTATCAGCACCGAGATAAACGTTGTGATCGGCCTGAAGATAGTCCTGACTCCCGTAGCCGTGCAGCTCGACTTCGTTGCCGAACTCGACCGCCTGCACACCGGCAGACCAGTCGAGACAGGCGATCAGAAACAGCGCAGTCGCGGCGCGACCGATTGGTTTCAATTGCATGGATATGATCTCGATCCTATAGTGGAACAGCTCGAGGCTGCGACCTGGCGACGCTGTGCGTCATGCCACGGCAGATCTGTACGGATTCGTCGCGCCTGCACGCGCAGTGCTGATGCCGCCGACTTTGAAGAGCGCAACCGAATCGGCGAGGTTGCGCGCATTTTCGCCCATGACCCGGTCCATCTCGTTGACAGCCCGGCTGACCTGCTCGATTCCGTGCGCCTGCTGACGGCTCGCGGAGGCAATTTCGAGGATAATGTCGGTCACTTTCTTGGCACTGGCGACGATCTCAGCGAGCTTGCGTCCCGATTCATTGACGAGCTGCGAGCCGTGCTCGACTGCGCGGACACTGTCGTTGATCAGATCTTTGATTTCCTTCGCCGCGCTCGCCGAGCGACCTGCGAGATTGCGGACTTCCGCTGCGACGACCGCAAAGCCACGCCCCTGTTCGCCGGCGCGGGCCGCTTCCACCGCAGCGTTGAGAGCCAGGAGATTTGTCTGGAAGGCGATCTCGTCGATCACGCCGATGATGTCCACGATTCTATGGCTCGAACCGTTGATTTCATCGACGGCGCGTACAGCGCGTCCAGCAACCTCGCCGCCTTCCTCAGCGAGCGTGCGTGCTGCGGCGGCGAGTTCCGTGGCCTGAGCCGCCCCATCCGCGTTGTGTCGCACTGTCTCCGTCAACTCCTTGAGCGCCTTAGCGGTCTCTTCCATCCGCGACCCGCCACCGTCGGTGCCAGGCCGGCTGCCGACTCCTCTCGCGCCATCGCCGAACGTCATGCTGATGGCAGCGGCCGAGTGCTTCAGCCCAGTCACGATCTGACTCAACTTGGCAACTGTCGCGTTCGCATCGTCCTTGAGCCGCCCAAACGTTCCCTGGTAGGTAGCGTCGATCGTTTCGGTCAGGTCCCCCGTCGCCAGTGCGCCGAGTACGCGTGCGATCTCGCTGAGCCCGCAATCGCTGACTTCCATCAGGCGATTGAGCTCCTGCACCATCTGTCTGAAATCATACTGATACTGGTCCGCAGCGCCGCGTGCCTGAAAGTCTCCGCGCGCAGCCGCTTCCACGAGGCGCGAAATTTCTGCGCTAACCGACTGAAGGCTGGCCTTCACGCCGTCGATCGCGGTCGTGATCCTCGCCTGCTTGCCGGGCAGTCGCGCCATGTCCACGGATAGATCCCCAGCCGAATATCGCTGCACGACGGCAACCACCTGCTCGGTGACTTCGATATGCAGCCGCGCGAGCTCGTTCGTCGCGCGCGCCATTTCTCCGTAGATTCCCGGAAACGCCGCGGCGTCGATACGGTGCTCGATTTCGCCTCGCGAGTGTGCCTGTCCCAACGCCTGCTGGGCCGTTGCGAACTGCTCGAAGGACTGAACCATGTCGCGCATCGAGCCCAACAGCTGCGCCATCTCATCGCGCCCCGTGACTTCGATCCGCGAGCTGATGTCACCCTTGGCCATCGCCTGCGCAATGCCGACAGCCGTGTTGATCGGCCGCATGATTGACGGGATCAGGAGGTGTGCACTCAGGCCGATGCCGGCTATGACCAGCAGAGCACTGACAACGCTGACGAGGACCTGCTGATGAATCCCACTGCGACTGAGGTCGAGATCGTGCTCGAACTGCGAGACGGAGGCTGTTCTGTTGTCGGACAACGTCGCGGTCAACTCGCGCTGCGCTTTCTGCATCGCCTGGATTGTGTCCGCGATGTCGCTATGCGACTGCCCGAGCATGACGGCAGCCGACTCCTTTGCATTGTCGTAGTACGCTTTGAATTGGCTGTCGAGCTTGTCTGCAAGGGCTTTCTGCCCCTCGACCTTCGCAAGCTCCACCGTAGTCGCGCGGAAGGCGGTCGCCTGTGACTCCGCCTCATGCAAGGCGGCCTTGTCAGCAGCCGAAACGGCGTTCTTCAACGTCTCTTCCAAAGACGCGGTGATCGCAACGAGGCTGTTGGCGGCGTTTACGCGTGCGTAGTCCTGGGATCCCGCAGCCGTAACCACGCGAGAGGCAGAGTCGGCCAGCAGATAATTCGCCCCGACGCTGAAAATGCTCGCGACGATCGCTATCACCGGCAGTAGCCAGATCCGCTGTCTGAGGGTCATCACGCACTCAATTCCCGAGGGTTGCCAAAGAACGGCCCGCCTGCGGCGCCGGATGATTACAGTGCACCACTGCCGGTGCCCCAGGCGTGTGCTTCAGTTATCGGCGAGTTGCGCCAGAGAGTGAGTGATGGGGGTCACTAAACCCCCGATTGTTCGCGCCGCAGCAGCGAGCGGAGTGACTTGGCTTGCGGTATGTACGTGTTTGCCGCGTGCGCCGCCGCACCTCACGGTCGGCGGCGGGCAGTGCAATCAACACGAAAACGAGGCGCTGCCAGGCGAAGCATGCTGCTCTGCAGCACAGCCCTATTCCGGGGTCGGTGCGGCGCACGACACACGCTGTGATACGGGCAATCGAACAGTTGAGAAACGAGCTCGAACGGACCGCCTTACGCTAAGCACACCATACGTCATCCATGCAGCACGGTCCGAGGTCCGTGAGCCTTACACCACCGCGAGCTGGTCTTCCGACCTGGACACCGGCGGCCTTTCAGCCGGTGGAGGTGTGGCCGTCTTTTCTGGCGGTGACACCAAGCCTGCGGCGAGGGCCACTTCGAGGGCCTCCGACACCTTCTCCACCCACACGAACTCCAAGAGCGCGCGCGCGCTCTGCGGAATGTCCTCCAGGTCCCGCTTGTTGCGCGCAGGCAAGATCACCTTGCGGATCCCGGCCTGAGCGGCAGCGATCATCTTCTCCTTGATCCCGCCGACCGGCAGAACCA
>FTEY01000323.1_pt1 | contig 10074 bp, 6 predicted proteins | sample 1640321 | NCBI WGS metagenome assembly FTEY01 (sample SAMEA3914816, study PRJEB12502) | metagenome | biome: forest; material: soil | place: USA | collected 2011-09-16 | depth 0.3 m
GACCCCCACACCCCTGCCCCGGGCGAGCACCTCCGGTTTGCCCCTCAGCTTCGAGCCGAATCTCGGTCAGGGGATGCCCGGCGCCGAATACGTCGCACACGGCAGCGCGTACGCGATTGCGTTGACCGGACAAGGCGCCGAGCTGGCACTCGGCAGGGGATTGCCAGGCACGCACCCAGCGGACGTGATTCGCCTGCGGGTGCAGGGCGCCCCCGAAAGCATCAAGCCCGCACCGCAGGAGCCCCTCCCCGGGCGCGTCAACTACCTGCTCGGCGCAGATCGATCGCAGTGGCATACCAACATCGCCACCTTCCGCAAGATCCGCTATGCAGGTGTGTACCCGGGAGTGGATCTCGTCTACTACGGCACGCAAGGCAAATTGGAATATGACTTCCTCGTGGCGCCCGGCGCCCGCCCTGAGGCGATCGGTCTGAGCTTCGAGGGCGCGCAAAGGCTGCGGGTCGACGCGCGAGGGAACCTCCAAGTCCGTACGCCCAGCGGGGAGATCGCTTTCCTGCGGCCCGTGGCTTATCAGGAGAAGGGTGGCCGGCGGGTTCCGGTTGCGGCCCACTATCAGCTTCGCGGCTCAACCGTTCGCTTCAACGTCGGCTCCTACGACCACCGCGAGCGCCTCATCATCGATCCGGTGCTGAGCTACTTCAGCTACCTGGGCGGCAACGGCTTCGATGTCATCGGCAGCACCGGCCCGACCGGCGGAGCGGCGGGTGTGGGCAACATCGCTATCGGATCGCAAGGCGCGGCGGTCGACAAGTCCGGCAATCTTTACGTGGCCGGCTATACCTATTCGTCCAACTTCCCGACCCGATCTGCGGCCCAGGCCACCGCACCCACCGCCAACCCAGTCGCCTTCGTGACCAAGATCGCGCCGGACGCCAAGACACTGGTCTATTCGACCTACCTTGGCGGCTCGACCGACGACTTCGCGTACTCGATCGCACTCGACTCGACTGGAAACGCCTTCGTGGTCGGCATGGGCGGGTCAAACGACTTTCCGGTGACCCCCGGCGCCTATCAGACACTGTGTTCCGCGAACTACAGTACCGGCACGGCCCAGTCCGCCTGCGATCGCGGCCACAATGGGACCACCAACGCATTCGTCAGCAAATTGAGCCCGACCGGTGCATTGCTTGCCTCGACGTTCCTTGGGGGGACGAGCACCGGGACTTACGCCTGGTCGGTCGCTGTAGACTCCGCGGGACGACCGTACGTCACTGGGACGACCTACCCCGGTGAGAATGTGCCGCATGGCTCGGGCTCTACTCAAGCGGTCGGATTTCCGACGACCGCGGGTGCCGTCGTCAAGGCATACGACTACTGCAACGGCTGCAACATCAACGGCGCGCTGCAGGTGGACGCCTTCGTCAGCGTTTTCGACCCGACACTGTCGACGTTGGTGTACTCGACACTGGTTGGCGACGATCAGGTCTTTGCTGCCGGCAATCAGGTGGGTAACACGGGTGGCACCGCGATAACGGTTGATTCTACCGGCAACTTCTATGTCTCCGGGTACACCCAGGATGCGTTCCTGCCGACGACCAGCACTGCGTTACAGAAGACCGTCGCGAGTTGCGGCGTTCCGTACCCCGGCAACGCCACGCTCAACGGCCAATGCGGCTTCGTTGCGAAGTTTTCCGCTGTGGGGGGCGCCTCTGCGCCGACTCTCACCTACGCAACCTATCTCGGCCATATGCCGAATTGCTGCGCAATTCAGCTCGTTTCCGGCATCGCCGCCGATGCCGCGGGTGACCTCTATGTGGCCGGCTACGGCGATCAGACGGGCTTCCCGACTACCGGCGGGGCATATGAGCCAACCTGCGGCGGCGGCGGTGCCTGCGGCAATTTCGCGTTTGTCGCGGAACTCAACCCGACAGGTACCCAGCTGCTGCACAGCACTTACGTCGGGGACCAGAACGCCAGCACCGACAACGTCTACGAGGTCGGGCCGATCGTTCTGGACTCCACCAACAACGTCTACCTGACCGGTATTGCCGGCAGTGGACTTCCGCAGGTGAATTCGCTCTCCGCGGGGGCGGGCGGCTACACGAGCGGTCCCGGGAACCAAGCGCCTTTCGTCGCGAAGCTTGACCCGACATTGAGCACGTTGGTTTTCTCGACGCTCGTCGGCGACGGCGGCGCGGGCCAGAACTCGATCGATGGTCTGGCGGTCGACTCGTCAGGCGCCATCTACCTGGCGGGGAACATCACCGGAATCACGAGCTCGGCCGCTACTCCTGGCGTATTTCAGCCGACCCCCGGCGACGCCGGAACTACGGGCCACGGAGACGGGTTTGTCGTCAAGATCGCGCCAACCGTCGCGACGACGACAACCCTTGCCGCGTCGCCGACATCGGCGAATACGGGCGCGTCTATAACATTCACAGCCACCGTTGCTCAGGCGTCCGGCTCGACCGTACCGACCGGAACGGTGACGTTCCAGGATGGAACGACCACACTCGGCACTGGGGCTGTCAACGGCACAGGTGTTGCGACTTACTCGACAACGTCTCTTGCGGCGGCCGCGCATTCTGTCACGGCCACCTACGGCGGCGACGCGGGCGACAGCGGTTCAACCTCGGCCGCTGTGATGGTAACAATCACCACACCCCCACCGCCCCCACCGGCCCCGACGGTGACCATCAGTGTGTCGCCCACGACCATCACGGTCGGCCAGAGTGCCGTAGTCACTTGGTCCTCCACTAACGCTACCTCTTGCACTGCGAGCAGTGCCTGGACCGGCACACAAGCCACCAGCGGAACGTTGACTGCAACTGCGTCGGCCGCGGGCTCCTTGAGCTACGCCCTCGCGTGTACCGGAACGGGCGGATCGGCCACCGGCACTGCCGCGCTGACAGTGAATGCAGCGGCTTCAAGCGGCGGCAGCACTGGTAGTACTGGAAGCAGCCACGGCGGCGGCGGTGCCATGGATCTGTGGACGGTCTTGGGACTGGCTTTGTTGGGGCTGGCTCGCCTGTATCCCTCTCGCCTGCATCGATTGATAACGGCAGTGTCGCAGAGGTGATGTGACATGCGGCGAGTACTGTCACTTTTCGTCTGCTGCGCTACTCCGCTCGCGGTGTGCGCCGCGCACGACACTGGCTCCTACCTCCGCCTGAAACAGGTCCAGATCATCGATCCGGGTATGGACAAGGTGCAAGCCGCATTGCCGGCGTTCGATCTGCTGGTTCCGTCCGCCTGGAACTTCAAGGGCAACGTTGTTTTCGGCGGCGGCAAGAGCGGTTGTTTGGCGGACCTGTTTGCCGTGTCCTGGGACGCCGCGAGTGTCGACGGCTCCATTGCCTTCCAGGGAGCCCCCGACTACAGCTGGCAGTACGCGGACGATCCGGCAGTACTGAAGAAGCTGACGGATCCGAACCGACGCGCACTGGGCACGGACGCCAAGCCGTGCCCAGTGATGAAGCCGATGAAGGCGGAGGAGTATCTGCGCCAATACGTTCTCAAGGCGCTTCCCAACGGCAGCACGGTGGTGTCCGTCGAGCCATTCCCCGAGCTCAATGCAATCGCACGCAAGCAAATGGGACTACCGCCAGGTGACGGTGGCGGCAACGGGAGTGGCGCGCAAACCGACGCGGTACGCATGCGCGCCGAGTTCCAGAAGGACGGCAAGGCGCAGGAAGGCTGGTTGGCAGTCGCCGTCGTGACCCGTATTTATCACCAAGGGCGGGGTTCCTTCTACGATTCCCACGCCGTCGATCTGACGGCGTTGCGGGCACCGCGAGGACAGCTCGATGCCAATGACAAGCTGTTCAAGGTGATGCTCAGTGCCATGCGGCCGGAGCCGAAGTGGCGCAGCTACTCGACCGGAATCATCGGCAAACTCTACAACGCGCAAGCCCGGAAGGAGGCCGCTCAGGACCAGATCATTGCCGAGCTGCAGCGGTATGCTGCCCAGACGATCATGGATGTCACGGCCAACCAGTTTCGCGGCTCCATGAACAGCGCTTATGCCGCGGATCAGAACATCCGCGGGGTCCAGACGTTTCGCGATCCCTCCACGGGCCGCACGATGGAGCTGAGCAACCTCTACGATCACGCGTGGCTCAACGGAGCCAACGAGTACCTCATGAGTGCGGACCCGAACTTCAACCCGAACGGCAATCTCAGCGGCAACTGGACCTCGTTGCAGCCCGTGCGGCCGGATCCCTGACGGCGCCGATCGGCCCGCAGCGAGTGCTGCGAACGGACAGGTTGCCGGAGCGATTGCCGATTTCGCTCGTGGTTCTGCTACCTTGGCCGCCACGCTTGGCCTGGGGATGAAAACCGTGAAAGCCTTCTGCAACTAGCCCTCGGCGTAAGACAGCCTTTCCTGTTCAGTCCAGCTTTGATCGCATCCGCTAACGAATTCCGCGCCAGCACATTTGCTGAGCCCGTCGGTCATGCACAAGGAGTCATCAATGGCCAGACCTATATTCGGCGCCTTCAATCAAGGCGATGTTCCCAAGATCGCAGTCTTCAACAAAGCGAGCGTCCCGCTCGGGGTCGACCTCGACAAGTTGATTGCCGCCATGCAGGTGTACATCGACAAGTACATCGTGCCCGTGTGGGCCACACCCGCGAAGCTCGTGAAGACCAAGGACTTCGTTGCAGGTTCGTGGGCGATGGTGTTTCTCGACGACGCCGACCAACCCGGCGCTCTTGCTTATCACGACCTCACACCTGATGGTTTGCCGGAGGCCAAGGTCTTCGTCCGCACGACGCTGAAAAACAATGACCTCGTGAGTGTCTCGGCATCCCACGAGCTGGTCGAAATGCTCGTCGATCCCGCGATCAACCTGATGACGACCGGACCCGGCTCCACGACGATCTACGCCTACGAGAGCGCCGACCCGGTGGAGGATCTGAGCTTTCCCGTCAATGGCATCCAGATGAGTGACTTCGTCTATCCGGCTTACTTCGAGGATTTCCGCAAGCCCGGTTCCGTCAAGTTCGATCAGATGGGCAAGGTCAACAAGCCTTTCCAGATTCTTTCCGGCGGGTACCAGGTCATCTTCAAGGGCGGCAAGTGGTCGCAGATATACGGGTCGGCCACCAAGGAGAAGGCCTTCAAGGCCGAAGACCGCCGCGGCCACCGCAGCGAACAGCGTAAGCGCGCAAACCTGAAACCCGCGGACCCCAAGGCGATCGCCCGGCAGGAAGCCAAGACGGGGAGCGCCATCGAGCGTGCTCGCGGACAGAAGGGGTCGAGCGAAAGGTCTCGGCAGCTCACCCGATTCTCACGCCGCAAACCGAAACTCGCATAGCCCGCCAGGGAGTTACTACCTGTCGCGCCACAGGTCGCCCGGCCAGTCGTAACTCCCAGGCTTTACCCACAGAACGGGGCTCGAAGCCCCAGTAGGGCGCAGCACACCGACGCCGGAAAGAAATGCCTCGAGGGCGGTCAAACGCTGCCAGCCCAACTCCCGAACTACTACTGCGGCCGTTGCCCCTCCTTCCAGGCACATGCGGCCGGCAGCGCGCGTCCGAACCAGAGCGCCCACAGTGCGTGCGAGATCACTCAACAACGCTTTCGATCCGAGCTCGCGCGTGAACGGCCCATTGCCGATACCGAGAAGGATGCAGGCTTCGGAATTCCAAGCTCCCTCGATCTCCGCGAGCTCGTACGGCATCGCGAAAGCGGGAATGCAATGCGCGGCCGCCTCACGCACACGGGTGTCCCAAACGGCGGCGCTCCCGCAGGCCAATAGCGTTGGGCCTATGAGACCTGGCGCGCTATCCGTCGCAATCGCGGCGGCCCGCACGGTCGGTCTTTCGGGCGTTGCGGTGGAGTGCCCGCGGCTGACCAGACCCAGCAACACCTCGAAGAAGTCCGCGCCGCCGGCAGGGAGAGTGTCCTCGCCAATCGTGTTCGAGACACGGATCAGGTCCGTCTCACCCGTCACGTCCGGGATGCAGATGCTTTCAGCTGCGCCAAGGAGATCGCGGACGCACGAGGTGTTGCGCGGATGCTCCGGATCCCGAGCGAGCGCTGTGGTATGCAGCGGTTTGTCGTCAACGAAAAACTGACCGTTACGGATTACCCGCCCGCGCGATGGGTTGGCGGAGGCAAGCACAGCCCGGCTCTTGCCGGTGACTTCCTGCACGGCAAGGATTTCCGCTACCACATTGCCGCGCAGAATCGAATCACATTTCTTGTAGATCCAATCCGGTCGAGCAGCAACCACCTGCTGTGCAACGTCACGCACCACGAGTGCCGCCTCCGAAGAAGGCCGCGAGCGTGTATCCGTGTCTACACAGATCACATCGGCATCCGACTGCAGGCCCGCCCTGGTGTGCACCTCCGCTCGTAGTCCCCGTCTTCGCGCTACCCCCGCCAGCTCTGCCGCGCCGCTCAAGTCATCTGCGATCACCGCAATCATTTCTGCTGTTGACTCAACTTCGCTGCGAGTCGCACCGCTTCGATGAGGCTGTTCGCATTGGCCTTGCCTTGCCAGGCAATATCGAAGGCCGTCCCGTGATCAACACTCGTGCGCACCACCGGAAGACCCAGGGTGATGTTGATGCCGGAATCGAAGGCCAGGGCCTTGAGGGGGATGTGACCCTGATCGTGATACATGCAGATGAACGCGTCGGTCTCGCGGCGCCTCCACGCGAGAAAGGCAGTATCTGGCGGCAGCGGCCCAGTAATCTGAATCCCCGCCGCCCGTACCGCCTCGATCGCCGGAATGATGAATTGCTCCTCCTCACGCTGACCGAAGAGGCCATTCTCACCTGCGTGCGGATTGAGGCCGCAGACAACGAGTTTTGGTGCCCGCCCACGCAGGCGCTGCATAGCGTCCACGGTTAATTCGAGGACATCGCGAACGCGCGCCACACTCAGCAGGCGTGGCACGTCGCTGTAGCCCACATGGACGGTAACAAAACTACATGTCAGCTCATCCGAGGTCAGCATCATGCAGGAGCGCTGCGCGCGCATACGCTCGGCAAAAATCTCTGTATGCCCCGCATAGCGATGACCCGCGGCGTGCATGGCCTCCTTGTTGAGAGGTGCGGTGCAGATCGCATCGACCTCTGAACGCAACCCTGCTTCGATGGTTGCGAGCACATAGCGGAATGCCGCGTCGCCACATCTCGCGCTCACTTCTCCCGGAACGAACTCATCCGGGCCTACGCATCGCAAGTCGACTACTGCCGGACCGGCAATGAGATGGCGCTGGCTCTGCCATTCGTCCGCCGAGAGTACCGGAGCTCGTAGCGGAACCGACAGCTTCTGTGCAACGTGTCGCAGGACCCTTGCATCACCGAAGACGATCGGCTCGACTTCGCTGCCGGTTTCACTGTTGAGAAGGCTCAGGCAGATCTCCGGTCCAATCCCGGCAGGATCTCCCATGGTGACGGCAATGCGAGGTCGGCTCATGACTTACCTGTACTTCTTGCGGCCCACCACGCCGTGATCAAAGGGGTGGTAATAGCGGTGACGACAACACTGGTGGATACCAACACCGTGGCGGGTCCGGCAGCAGCGGCATATACCGGATTGACTGCGGCGACCAACGCCGGAACGGCGGCCGCATTTGCAGCCGTGGAAGAGGCAGCAAGACCTGCCACCCCGGTGCCACCGGTCAATCGGTCTGCGACCAGAAGCAGCGCGCCGCTGACCATCGCAACCATCAGGCCGAGGAGCACACCTAGAGGGCCTGCGTGCCATAGGTGGACCAGATCCAGTGTCGTGCCCAGAGCGAAAGCAAAGAATGGGACGAGGACAGGCACGGCGCGACCGAAGAATTCGCGCAGCTCGCCATCGAGGTTCCCCAACAGCATACCGATGGCCAGCGGCAGCACGCCGCCCAGCAGTGCTGGCCAGGGAAATGAGGCGAGCCCCGCCACTCCCAGAGTCAGCATCGTCAGAAACGGCCCACTCTCGAGCGAGAGGATCGAGTAGGCCGCTACCTCGCGTGGCGTGCCGTACTGTGCCATGACGGCCATGTAGAGCCCGCCGTTGGTATCGTTGATTGCGGTCACCAGCGCGAGGGTTGAAAGTCCCGTGAAGAAGCCTTGCGCGACGGGTTGCTCACCCAGTATGCGGCCCGCCACGATCGCCACCAGCACTCCGCACAGGGCCTTGGTGGCGAGCAACACCCCGCCTTTGCGCAGAATCTCAGGCGTTGCAGTGAAAGTGATGGTCGAGCCTATGCAGACATAGAACACGGCCAGCAGCGGCATCGCTCCCCCGAACAGCGCCGCCGTGAGCGAGCCCAAGGCTTTTGGCAGACCCGGTGCCAGGCTGGTGAGCAATGCGCCCAACAGCAGTGGCACGATCATCATGCCGCCGGGAATGCGTTCCAGTGTGCGCTTGATGGGCAGATTCATCGTATCGGTGCAACCGAGACGAGGACGGGAATTGTCATCGTTAGGATCTTGTTCTGGAACGAAAACAAGATAGACGAATCGGGCGCCCGGAACCAGCGCGGTCACCGGTCAGCCAGCGTTGCCCCACCCAATCCAGAGCGAACTGAATCCTGTCACGCCGACCAAGTCAATCAAAGGCTTAGCGCCACCGATTTTCGCGCGGCGTGGCGTCGGTATGACATTTCCTCACGGCGAGCGTCGCATCTATCGATGCTCCCACTAGCCGTCGATGAGTCGGAAATGACATCGTTACGTCAAAGCCGGATCGGGAGGTCAGGGGATGGCAGCGGGTCAGTTTTGGGTCGAATTGGTCGGCGAACTGGTGGTGGCACGGATTCGAGGTGAACCCACGGAGCAACTCCTGCGCGAGGCGCAGGAGAAGGTGTTGTTTCTGGTCCGGGACGCCGGCCGCGGCAAAGTGCTCTATGACACTCTCGAAATGGATCCGCCGCCGGTAGACGTCCCGTGGGCGCAGCGAGAGCTGGATGAGCAGTTGGGATCGATCAAGCTCAAGCGCGCGATTGTCGTGCCGAACAGCCGTCTCGCGTTTCTTGCCCGCATCGCCTTTGGCGAAGGCGACTACCGGGTTTTCTACAATGACATGATCGCAGCCGTGAAATGGCTGAGCGAAGACTGAGGCTTACGCGCCTCAGTCAGCGTCGCCTGACCGACCGCGCGACTGCTGAGATCCCCAAGCGATGCTGGCGGACATAACGCCCCTCTCTTGCACCGTACCTATGGTCAGACCGTAGGGTAGCTTTGGGAGTATCAACAATGAACGAAGCGACTACTGAATGGCTGACCGCGGCGGAGTGCGCGTTGCGCACCGGACTCACGGTACGTGCACTGCGTGTCTATGAGAACTACGAGCTGATCACGCCGGGGCGTTCCGCGGCTGGGTGGCGCCGCTACGGCGCCCAGGAGCTGCTCAAGCTCAACGAAATCGGTCTGCTCAAAGTCCTGGGTTTGACCCTGAATCAGATTCGCGATCTGACGCGGCGGCCATCGTCCCCCACGTTGCGTCAGCTTTTAGAGCTGCAACGGGACACTTGGAAACATCGTCGCGCCGCAGCGGAACGTGGCCAGACCGTTGCCGAGGCTGCACTAGTGCAGCTGCAGGCGGGCCGTTCATTGTCTGTCGAGGAGCTGTGCTCTCTCATCAGGAGTTTTGCAATGACCCCATCTACCGCTGAGGCCCCGGTTTCCGCTGCCGATGACCCAGTCACAACAGGCGCCTCAACGCTGGATCGCTATATCGGCTACTACTTCCGCAACCGAGCACTGGGGGTGTCTACGATCACACGTCAGGACACCAACCTGGTCCTGGAACCCATTGGTCAGCCAGCGCTGGAGCTCGAGCAGACCGGTGAGGCGGATTTTGCCATCCCGAAGTTCGATCTCGTGCTGTGCTTCGAACAGATCGAAGCTGGTGCCGCGAAGCGGCTGGTGATCTGGCAGCGTGGCACCGCCCTTCGATTGGAAAGGACCGACGCGGAAACCGCAGAGGTCCTGAAGCAGACTATCGCGGACCGCATCAAGGATCGCACTCCTGCGCCGGGCAGCCAGGAGGCACTACGCCAAATGCTCGACACGGGCAGGGCGGGCAACCCCAACTACGACCAGATGAGCCCGGAGTTTGCACAGGTCGCACGTGGGCAGCTGCCGTATTGGCAGATTGTTGGCCAGCAC